>Ga0307478_10000019_pt1 | contig 252166 bp, 224 predicted proteins | sample atmos_gasesECM4C_2_FD_203713 | JGI IMG/M metagenome (GOLD analysis project Ga0307478, IMG submission 203713) | Hardwood forest soil microbial communities from Morgan-Monroe State Forest, Indiana, United States - atmos_gasesECM4C_05 | ecosystem: Environmental > Terrestrial > Soil > Temperate...
AGTGACGAGCTTGGTCTGGACATCAAAAGCGTTCTACGAGAGCGAAATGGCGCTGCTTTCGGCGTCCACGCCGAAGTGTCGCCACAAAACGCTTGACAAGGCATAGCGTCGTTAGAGACGGAATGACGGCGGTCGATGGCGGCGGGTGAAGTTAACAGCAGGTTGTTTTTCCGGAAAGAATTCGTTACTGAATTGGGACTTTGGGAGCTTGTAAGGTAAACCCCTGAGGCATCAAGGACTCGGACTTTGGCATCGAATAGGCTAGGATAATGCTATGTCGGTTTTCGATGAGAAATATCGAGTGGTAGGCGTGGAACCAGGTCGGCTGCTGGTGCGAGGGGTACACAGCGGGGACGTGCTGACTATTCTGAATTCCGAGCCGGAGATTCCCATCAGCGCGGAAGAGTATCCAGTGGGCAAATTGATCGCTCTCACTGATCCCGCGAATGCCTTGGGAAACTGACCGGGCTCTCGAAATCCTAAACGGAAAACCTAAACAAAGATCATCCTAAATAAGATCAAAGGCCAGCGGGCGGGAGTAGCGGTTCCACGCGACCCGTTACACAAGTTCCTCCACAACGCTGCAGATTTCATGCAAACCGGGCAGATGCATTCCCCAGCGGTACACCTCGCAGTCGAGTTAATTTAGAATACTGGTTGGTGGACCTGAGGAGGGGCACGTGCGCTGCGGACGATGCGGCAATGACAATTCCGGGACCAACCGTTTCTGCGGAATGTGCGGCGCTCCTTTGATACCACAGAGTCAGGCGGGCGGACCACCTGGGGCGCGGACGCCAAGTGTGCCGCCAGCAAACGCTGGGGCGCCACGGTCAGAGTTTCCGGCGCAAACGCAGCCGGTCGCGAGGCCGGTGGCTCCGGCTTCTGCGAGTGGGGCGGTGGAACGCGGCCCGGTGCTCTCTTCGTTTGACGTGGCTCGCGAAGATGAGCCGGATCGGGAGCCGATCCTCAGCGGTCCTTCGTTTCTGGGCTTGAACAAGCCTGCAGCGAGACGCGCTGGATCTCATGCAGATAGCGGTCGCGAGCAACTGCGTTCCTCAGGAAATGTAGACTACCTTCTCGATGACGAGGACGAGCCGAAGCGGGGCTGGGGAAAAATACTTTTAGTTTTGGTGGCGCTGATATTGGCGGGCGGATTTGGATATCTGCGCTGGAGGCAGGGCGGCTTTGACTGGCTGAAGGCCGGCGATAGAAAGCCAGCAGCGGCGCAGGTTGCTGGGGACGCGGGGCAGAGCGGCACGGATAACAGCGGCTCGGCTGGCGCAGCACCTGCTCCGGCTCCGGCGGCTGCAGGCGGGGTTGCTGCCCCTCCGGCGGGAACGACTTCTGCAACCGGCGGCACGGCTACGACTCCGGCGGAGAATGCAGGCGCCCCTTCGCAAACATCGTCAGCGCAGACAACACCGGCACAGGCCCCTCCACAGCAGGCCTTAGGGCAAGCCACACCTTCGGCTGACAATGCGCCGCAAAACAACTCTCCGGCTCCCGCGCAGGCGGCGGGGTCTCCGAACAATGCGATCGGTGCTGGCGCAACGGCGGATCCAGCGTCACGAACCGCGGATTCTGATTCCGCGGCGCAATCGAATGATTCTGACGAAGAGCAGCCGGCCGCTCCTAAAGCCGGTGCGCGCAAGGCGGCTCCTGCGAAGCCGCTCGCGACAAAGCCATCGGCGGCGAGGCCTGTGGATACCGTGGCCGACGCCGAACGCTACGTTTATGGGAGTGGCGTGCGGCAGGATTGCGATCACGGATTGCGGATGCTGAAGACGGCGGCGGGACAGTCCGATGCGAAGGCGATGATTTCGCTGGGCGCGCTGTATTCGACTGGGACGTGCGCTCCGCGCGATCTGCCTACGGCGTATCGCTGGTTTGCGCTGGCACTGCACAAGCAGCCTGACAATCAGGTTTTACAGGATGATCTGCAAAAGTTGTGGAGCCAGATGACGCAGCCGGAGCGGCAATTGGCTATTAAGTTAAGCCAGTAAGCGGGGGCGGCGGACGCACGTCCCGATGCGGAAGAGAGCCGACTTTACTTCTTGAACAAATTCTCAAATGCTTGCCGGGCGTTGTTGGGACGCAGCGTGGCAGGGGTAGAAGTTTCCTTTTCTCGCGTGACGCGGATCTCGTAGAACGTGCAATTGTTGCGGGCATCTTTTTTGGGTATCCGCTCGGTCACCGGCTGCATGCACTCAAAGCGGCTTCCGGGATCGAAATACATACACTGTTTGCAGGAATGAAGTTCGAAACCGCACTTGGGACAAAGACCAGTTGGCGGAATCGATTGCAGCACGGTGCCGCACTGGGCGCAGCGAGAGACGGCGCGAGTTCCTGGCATATTCACCGGTTTTGGCCCCATGCTGTAGTCTCTCTTAGCGGGAGCCGAGGCTGGCTGCTGTCCGGATTTCTCTCCGATTTCTCTTCGCGGCTTATCTGTGTCTTGGCGATCGCGGTCCTGGCGATCGCGGTCCTGATATCCATGCTGACGGTATTTGGCTGCCACAGAACCTCCGCACGATGGCGTATTGTCTCCCCAGTTTGGATTTAGGACAAGTGTAAATAACCGCGAAGGACGCTAAATCTTCGTGTTCTTCAAGGTCTGTTTGCATAAACGGAGTCCCTCAATTAAAGAGAATCCCTCAGCGGCTAAAGCCGGTGATCGGCAAAATCTGTAATCGCGGCGCTGGAAGCGCTGCGCCACCCAAAATCCAATAAAGCTTGGAGTTTCCTGCAGCTTGCGATTTCCGCAGCTTGCGACGCGCTCTTTCAAACAACCGTGCTCTTTTGATTCCCTACCGGATTATCGCCGTGTACGCGCGACTCGCTACAATGGGGGCATGATCCACGAAATTTTCCCGGTGGGGCCGCTGCGGTGTAATTGCTCGATCATTGGCGACAAGACGACGCGTGAAGCGATGGTGATTGATCCAGGCGATGATATCGAGGACGTGCTCGAACTCATCCGCAAGCATAACCTGCAGGTCAAGCAAATCGTCATCACGCACGCTCACATCGATCACGTGGGAGGCGCGATGAAGCTGCGCGCGGCCACGGGAGCGCCGATCCTGCTCAACCAGAACGACTACGCCTTGCTGAAGATGCTCGATGTGCAGGCGGCATGGATTGGCGTGGAAACACCGGAGGCAGTCGAGATCGACCAAAGCCTGACGACGGGCGACACGGTCAAAGCCGGATCGCACACCGCCAGCATTTTGCACACTCCGGGACACACGGAAGGAAGCATCTGCCTTTACTTCCCTGCTGAAAAAACTCTGATTGCGGGCGACACGCTGTTTGCCGGTTCCATTGGGCGCACCGACCTGCCGGGCGGATCAATGCAGAAGATCATGCAATCGCTGCACGGCACGGTGCTGGCTTTGCCGGATGAAACGGTGGTTGTGCCGGGGCACGGATCCCTGACTACGATCGGAGAGGAGCGGAGGAGTAATCCGTTCCTGGCGAAGAAATAGGATCGGTCGCATTCCACAATATTTCCTGAAACGTTCTTGCTCAAAGGGACACTATTGATCAGATGGCTCGAGACGGTAGCTCGGCCTTCTTAGTCCCTAAGGAGAATTCATGAGCGATCGACCGCAAGTTTCGTACTCGAGTTCCTGGCAGGAGATTTATGAAGCCCACGAGTTTCCGCACAGCGAACCGCCTGAGGTTGGATTTGCCCGCACACTCGTTCTGTCGGGCATTGCGATCAAGCAAGTGGCCGCCAACCTGCCCAACGGCGAGAATCTCGTGAGCGCGGCCAGTCAAGCGATGACTGAGTGGGAGGACGATTACTTCGGAATTCCAGCGCGGCCGGTCCCATCACTTATGCTGGCTGCGTCGCTGGCGGCCTTCGCCAGCATGCTGCAGAAGGGTGAGTTGCAACTTGCGATCCAGGAGGAAGCCAGCCGAATCGCGCAAAAGGCCTTTGCGGCATCGACGGTCGCGCAACCGCCAGGAATCAAAGCGGCCTGGTGCTGAGGGGGCACCGCGGATTCTGGTCTGTGAAACTCTCGACCTAGATGATCAACCCATTTCGAGCAGACGCTGAATTCCTTCCCGGAAATCATCTGGCGGCGTGATCAGGCTCAGAACCAGATAGCCGTCGTTGGGAAAGTCGTAGAAGTGGCCGGGATGGATCAACACGAATTTTCGGCGCAGCAGATCGACCGCTAATTCTTCATCGGTTTGAGTCACTGGCACCCGCAGGACAGCATACCATCCGCCTTCCACACTCAGACGCTGGCACGTCTTCTGTGCAGCAAGCTGCCGGTCGAGTTCGGCGAGATTGCCGAGAACACGATCCAGCAATTGCGGCTGAATGTTCTTGCGCTGGTCGAGCAGCGCCGGAGTCGCCGACTGCACCGGCGCATTCATCGAGAGATAAGTGTCGGCGATTATTTCCAGGCGCGCCTGTGCGGCTTCGAGGTCTGCCTCAGGGCCACTGGTGACGATCCATGCCAACTTCATTTGCGGTAGCGCGGAGATTTTCGAGACTCCGCTGAGCGTGAACGTGAGTACATACTGATTAGTTGTGAAGCTTTTCCGCGCAACGCGGTTGTGAGCGTAGTCGAGAAAGACTTCGTCGGCGATCAGCGCAAGTGAATGTTCGCGGCTAAAGTTATTGAGCAAATCCAGTTCATCCGGATGTACGAACGAGCCGGTTGGATTATTCGGATGAACTACGACCACGGCGCGGGTGCGGCTGGTTACCGCTTTCTGCAGAGATGGAAAATCCATTTGCCATCCGTGGTCATAGAGCAACGGGTAGGACACGAGCTTTACATCCTGCAGGTCGGCGAGAAACTCGAACAAGGGATAGCTTGGCTTCGGCACCAGCAACTCATCGCCGGGATTGCAGAGCAGGCGGAAGACGAAGGAATAGCCTTCGCTGGTGCTGGTGGTGAGAATGAGGTGCTCGGGTTCGAGAAATGTTTCGTGTTCAGTGTGGTAGTACGAGGCCACGGCGGCGCGCGCGCTGAGCAAGCCTTTGGGCTGGGGATCGTAATCCATGGCTTGGGGCGAGGATAGGGATTGAAGAATTGGCGCAGCGTCGTAGCGCAGGCCGGCGCGAGTCGGGTTGGAGATCGTCAGATCGAGCAGGCGCGCACCGCTTGCAACCACTTGTTCGAGTGCCTCGGTGAGGCGATTGCGCGTGAGCTTCCAGTTGGTGCGCTCGGAGAACATTCGTATCAGAATATTCGTTGGCTTGAGGCAGGTGCGAAGAAAGACCAATCTTGAATCGCGAAGTGCGCGGAAAACGAACCGCGGAGTGCAGCGCGGCTGATGTTGTCTTCCACACCGCGCCTTTCCATGCCTCGCCACTCCATGCTGGGCCAGTCGCGGATTGAAACCGCCGGGCAGATGAGAGTGCGGCCTTCGGGGCGAAGCAATTGCCGCAGAGTCTGCACGCCATAGAAGAGTCCCTGGCCTGTATTCGCGGCGACGATCAGGTGAGATCGGTCCGAGAACAGGAGATAGCCCTCGTTGCCGATGGAATCGGTCTTCAATCCTTTCGAGGCGAGGAACTTACGCACATTGCGATCCTGCAGGCGCGCCAGGACGATGTTGCTGGCTTCTTCTTTGGATTCTTTCCTGGAATCTGCCTTGGCGCCGGTGATGCTGAGCTTCAATCCCGACTGATCGCGGATTTCTTCCGCGAGGGTTTCGGCAGCGATGCGGTCCTCGGCTTGGTGTCCAAACTCCACGAGAATCCGGGTGGTGGGCTTTACGTGGAAGCTTCCCTGGTGAACCCTCACTTCTTTGGGCGCGGGAATCAGCTTGAGCTGATCCTCCGGGCCGGAGGTCGCGGCGCAGCCCGCACGAATCAGGAGGAGAAAACTATAAAAGAAGAAGGTGCAGCGCTTTTTCATTCGCATCCTTGGGAACGATTGAACAGCATTCTATTCTATCGGGAACGTTCCGCAAGAAACTTGGAGATTGAAAAATCTGTCGATAAGGCGTAAGAGAGAAGGGCTTCGAGTGTTTTTGTCGCTGGAGGGTGAGATATGTGTTTTTCGGCGGCGGTGAATTTTGCAGGCAGTGGAGTTCTGGCAGGCGTTGGTGTGGTGACGTTGACCAGAGTAAAGCACAGGCGCGAACTTCTTTTTGCTTCTTTGCCGATTCTCTTCGCCATTCACCAGTTCATCGAAGGCTTCGTCTGGCTGGGGCTGGATGGAATTCTGTCACCCAAGATTACGCACAATATGGGCGCGGCCTTCATGCTATATGCGCAGGGGCTCCTGCCATTTTTACTACCGCTGAGCGTACTTCTGTTTGAATCCGACGCGAAGAGTCGTAAACGGATGCAACCGTTTCTGGTGATTGGAGCCCTGACGACTCTGTATATCCTTTGGGCATTGGTCGCATATCCGACGCAGATCTTCGTCAGAGGCAACAGCATCGTCTACATCAATCCGGCGACGAACAATATTACCGTTGCGATTGTCTATATCATCGCGACCTGCGGATCGCTGTTGTTTTCCAAGGTAAAGGACATGGTTGTCTTTGGGATCGCGAATATGGCAATCCTGCTCACGGTAATGGCGGTTAAGCGCTACGCATTCACGTCGTTGTGGTGCGCGTATGCAGCGGTGGCAAGCGTGATCATCCTGGCTTACTTCTGGAAGAGCAGCGGGATTCGGCCTTTTAAATACGCTGTGTAGTCACTCGAACTATCTCATGATTTCGCGAAGGCTTCTTTGTTTACGAGGTAGGGCATCTTAGTGAAATCGCCGCCGTAGTTAGCTTCGAGGAGGTCGATTAATCCCTGTACGCAGCGACCGGCCATGCCTTTCTCGGGATCGGTGGAGAGGCGGGTGATGCGGGCGGCGCTGGCAAAGTGCGGCATGAGGCGGCAACGGTCGGCGATGGCCGGATCGCGCAGCGGCGAATCGGCGGGCAGTGGTTCCTTTTCGTAGACGTCGAGCGCGGCGCCGGCAATCCATTTCTCCCGCAGCGCTTTCACGAGGGCGGTTTCATCGATAACAGGACCGCGCGAGTCGTTCACCAGGTAAGCCGTGGGCTTCATCAGTTTCAAGGTCTGCTCGTTGAACAAATGATATGTAGGCGTGGCGCTCTCGCTGGGACGAATGAGCGGCACGTGCACACTGACGAAATCAGCCTGGCGGAGAGCCTCTTCGAATGAAACGTACTTAATCCAGTTCTTTTCTTTGGAGATGCCGCGGGCGTGGCGCAGGTCCATCACTTCCTGGATGGCCTTGATGTAATCGTGATTCTGATAGGCCGGGTCGAAGCACAGCATGTTCATGTCGAAGCCGGAGCATTTCTTGATCATAGCCAGGCCGATGCGCCCGGTACCGATGATTGCGATGGTCTTGCCAGTAACTTCGTCGCCGAGAAATGGCAGATAGGGATGCCAATAGCCCCAGTGGTTATCGCGAGTGAGGTGCTCGGCGGGCCACATCTTGCGCGCGAGCATGCCGAGCATGAAGAAGGCGAACTCCGCTGTGGCCTCGGTGAGAACGTCCGCCGTGTTGGTGAAAGGAATTTTGTAGCGGTCGGCATCGGCGCGATTGATGTTGTCGAAGCCGACGGCGTACTGTGCCACAACTCTCAGCGTGTTCTTTCCGGCCTCGAAAACTTCGGCATCGATGGGATCGCGTAGCGTCGTGATCAGGCCGTCGATCCCAGATTTCACCTTTTCGATGATCAGACTCTTGGGCGGAGCCTCGGGTTGGGGGTAGACTTCGACTTCGTAGCCGCGGTTGCGCAGCAGATCGATGGCTTCTCCAATATCGCAGGTGGCAAAAACGCGGAATTTCTTAGGCATGAGTTTCTCTCAGAATGAGGCGGTCCCAACCGAATGGTTACTCCCGCACCCGACGGCGGGATCATAAAAATATCATAAAGCGACGTTGGAGGCCCCCTATCAGGCCGTGAGGTAGTAGCTCAGTTTGATAAGGAAGCGAGCCAAACGCGCGATTATTGCGTCACAAAAAACCGCGACGCAACGCGCGGCTCGCCCGGATCCTTCGCGGCGCAAAGAACGCTTGCTCAGGATGACAATCAAACTGAGACACTACCGGGCGTGAAAATGAGACTCATCTCCTTCGCGCTCACGGCTTCGGCTGCGTAATCAAAAGTGCCTCTCTCCCGCATCTCCCGTGCGGCGCGAAGAAACGCTCCAAGCGCGGCGCGACAGAGAGAGCTGCCCACGCTAACGCGTTTGACCCCAATCTCTGAAAGTTCAGCAAGACTCAATTGAACACCTTGCAGGCCCATGACTACATTCACAGGGCGATCTACGGAACTGATGACGGCGGCAATGTCGTCCTTAGTCAGGAGGCCCGGAGCATACAAGACTTCGGCGCCCGCCTCTTGATAGGCTTGCAGCCGTTTGATCGTGTCTTTGAGGTCTTTGCGGCCATGCAGGTAATTCTCTGCGCGGGCAGTCAGGGTGAAGGGAAAAGGAAGGTCGCGTGCGGCGGCCACTGCAGCGCGAACTCTTTCGATGGAGTGCTCCATTTCATAAATAGGATGGTCAGCGCGGCCGGTTGCGTCTTCGATGGAACCGCCGACAACGCCGCCAGATGCGGCAAGCCTGATGGTTTCGGCGACGACTTCCGGAGCGTCTCCGAATCCGTTCTCGAGGTCGGCGCTCACGGGCAAGTCGGTGGACGCGGCGATTGCAGATGCATAGGCCACTGTCTCGCGGCGGTTAAGGGTGTTGTCCCTGCGCCCGAGCGAGAAAGCATAGCCCATGCTGGTGGTGGCCAGAGCTTCGAAGCCCAGATGGGCTAATAGGCGGGCAGTTCCCACGTCCCAAGGATTGGGAATGATGAATGCGCCGTCCCGCCTATGAAGGTCGTGAAAAGCATGGCCCTTGGCGAGTTGTGTCACCGTCATGGCGTCGGTCGTCATGGCTGCCTCCCCGCTTTAGCTTAGCCCCGAAATCGACGGTGAAACAAGCTTGCGGTCACGGCCTCGGCAGATTCCATATTGGAGATCGTCATTGGAGGTCGTCATTCGGGATCGTGGGCGCCGCCAGATAAAAGCCTTATGCGCGAAGTTCGCGAAGAACATCCGCGGAGGACGCGAAGAAGAGAGTACCTGTACTTCGATTTAATCGAACTTCCAGCGCGTGGATTTGCTCTGGAAATATTTTTCCCATAGACCAAAGACGACGCGCGGACGCACTGCAAAAACTGGTTCTTTCATCGAGAGGATGTCGTCCTTCATTGATCCCATGTCGAACTTGTATTTGCGTTCGTAGGTGGCGAGGAACTTGCGGCGCGCGGGCACATCCGCAATCTCGGCCTTGCCTTCGACGATGACGGCTTCGTTGGCGTGCTCAGTGCACACGATGCAGTTCTGGTTTTGCGCGAGATTGCGTGACTTGCGCGACTTGCTGCCGGTGCTGAACAGGAAGCGGCCGTCCTGCCAGAGGCCCCATACAACCATGGTGTGAGGCGAGGCGTTTGGCTTGACAGTGGTTCGCTTTACTGTTGTGGGCGTTACTGTTGTGGGCGTTACTGTTGTGAACCAGTAGTTGTGCGATTTCTTGAGGTGCTGTTCTGCCCAGCTCCAGGGGAGCAGACCCTTACTGCCTTCCGGCAGACCGTAGCCCGGCATGTGCGGGCGGCTGGGCTGCGGAGTTTTCGATCTTGTTTTTGCGCGTGTCATCCCTGGCGATAGTACCGCAAAATCCGGAGGCGAGTGAACGAATCGGCGATAAAGGAGCGACAGGTTTGATACGGCGAGGACGTTGTTGGCAGAATCTTAACGTTGAAGGGCGGCCCTATTGGCCGCCCTTGCTAATTTATTCAGAGTCTCTATTCTGAGTCCCAGGTCACCGTGAAGCTGGATCCGTCTCTGGTAAGTGAAGAGGGGACGGCTTCATCTGCACCGGTGTTGCCGTCGACCAGGGGCTAAAGCTCTCGTCTTTATTACCTCAGGACGGCACGACTTGGGCGTCGTGCCCTTTCCGAACCATTTATGAAATGGCTTCTACTCAGAGCGCTTCCAGTCGCCATCGGGCGACAGCCCCCAGAGCTGGCCATTCATATCAAGCCATTCTCCCATGGGTTCATTCTTCTTTGAGTCCGAGCCGAGGCGTAGCACATTGCCGTCGAGATCTTCTACCTGCATTTCATAGGCCCAGGGATAATTCGTTGGCTTGTGTCGGACTCTTGCGCCCGCGCGCTGGTATTCCTCAAACAAAGCAGCGGCATCTTCGACGCCGATCCAAACCCAGGCACCGGGCTGTCCCTGGTCGCCATAGCTCAAGAAGATGTGGCATTTCCCCCGCGATACCGAGGCAAAATACGGCCCTTGCCAATCGATGACGAATCCGAGTACTCGCGTGTAGTAGTCGAGACTTTCCGAAAGATCCTGTACCCGCAGGATAGGATTCACTCCCTCGAAGGAAACAGCCGCGGGATTTGCCAACTCCGTCGACGACATGTTCGTTGACCTGGGTGCAGAATATTTGCAGAATATTTAAAGATTCTGCTTCGTCCACTGGTCGATACGGTCGAGAGCTTGCTGCAGGTTCTCTAAAGAGTTGGCGACGCTGAAGCGCAGGTAGCCTTCGCCAAAGGCGCCGAATGCTGTGCCGGAGAGCGCGGCTACTCCAGCCTGCTCAAGCAGCGCATCGGCCAGTGGCTTCGACTTCCATCCTGTCTTGGTAATGTTCGGAAAAACGTAGAACGCACCTTTGGGCATGCGGCAGGAAAAGCCTTTGATCTTATTCATGCCGGCGACGAAGACATCGCGACGGCGCTTGAACTCAGAACACATGTGATCGACCGAACGCTGGTCGCCGCGGAGGGCTTCGATGCCTGCGATTTGGGTAAAGCTGGCAGTGCAGGAGTTGGAGTTCGTCATCAGGCGCGTGACGTGTGTGGCAAGGTCCGCGCGCATTACTCCATAACCCATCCGCCATCCGGTCATGGCGTAGGTTTTCGAGAAACCATCGAGCAGGATGGTGCGCTCCTGCATGCCGGGAACCGACATGATGGAGAAATGTTCGCCTTCGAAAAGGAGACGGCTGTAGATCTCATCCGAAAGCACGAGGATGTTCCGGTCCCCAATGATTTTCGCAACCTGCTCCGTGTCCTTGCGCTGCATGACGCCGCCGGTTGGGTTATGCGGTGAATTCAGAATGATGAGCTTGGTGCGGTCGGTGATCAGAGCCGCCAGTTCGTTTATGTCGAGGGAAAAATCGCGGTCCTCTCGAAGATGGATTGGAACGGCTTTGCCTCCGACATAGTCGATCATCGACTCGTAAATCGGAAAGCCAGGATTGGGATAGATGACCTCATCTCCTTCATCAATTAAGGCAAGGATTGTGAAGAAAATGATTGGCTTACCTCCTGGCACGACCACCACTTCTTCAGGCGCAACTTTCACTCCTCTGGTACGGCTCACGTAGTCGGCGACGGTCTGGCGCAGTTCAGGGAGGCCGGCGGAGGGGCCGTAGTGGGTCCAGCCTTCGTGGAGAGCATCGACGCCGGCTTCGACCACGTTGGTGGGAGTGTCGAAATCGGGCTCTCCAATCTCCAGGTGGATGATGCTCTTGCCCTGGCGCTCAAGGGCGCGGGCTTTGTTCAAAACCTCGAAGGCGGTTTCCGTGCCGAGTCGCGACATGCGGCGGGCAAGTTGTAGTTCGTGTTGTGTGGTTTGTGCCATGATGGCGAGGCTCCTAGTAAGCCAAAGCGCACATTATACGCCGGGGTTGCGTGCGCGAATCGCCCAGGCGCGTGCGGGCAGTTCGATCACTCCCTGGGCGTTTGCAGGCAGTGCCGCTCTGAGGCGTTCGCGAATCGCCGCTTGAATCTTCTTACCACGCGTGGCGAGATAGTTCGGGGCCGAGCCCTGCCCGGTCTGGAGTGGCGCCCAGTAGTCCTCGAAGCTGGTGAAGCGGGTAACTACCTCAAGAACATGCGTGGTTAAGTCTTGCAGCTTTCCTTGTTCGAAGAGGGATCGCAAAGCCTTCTGCGTACACATGGGGAAACGGCGGGCTTGGTCAAAGGTGGCAGCTTCGGGGTCGATTGCTGCGGCTGCGTCCCAGAACTCACGCAAGAACCTTGCTCCCTGGGCGTAATCCCAAACGTAGATTGCGACGGTGCCACCGGGCCGGATCACACGGCGGAATTCTTTCAGGGCCCGGTCCCGACTCGGGATGAAGTTCAAGCCCAGGCCGCAGACCGCGACGTCGAAAGTGGAGTCGGGAAACGGCAAGGCCATCGCGTCGGCGGTTTCGAAAGTGACATTGGGATACGCGCGATGCTGGCGGGCGAAATCGATCTGATCGGAAGAAGCATCCACTCCGACGACGCTGGCCGGGGCGTCGCGTTCCACAATGGCTTGGGTGACGATGCCGCTGCCGCAGCACACATCAAGCCAGCGCAGGTCCGTGGGGAGGTTCAGCCAGTCTAGAAAACCCTGGGCCAACAAACGGCTCCAGCGGCCCATCCATTGGTCGTAGTCGGCGCCGGAAGTCCATTTATCCATGTTCATCGATCTATAGGAATCACGAAACGACTGCCAGTGGAAAAATAGAGGTCCCTTAGGGGCTAAAAGCCCGCGCCCCTTATGGCTCCGAGCGGCCTGGCTGAAGCCGTGCCCTTCCCGAACCCACTTATGGAACCTATTCCGGAAACCAGAAACTACTCCGAGACGCTGTGCTCTTCGTTTTGCGCGCGGAGGACACGATCGACCGAGTAGGGAGCGCGGTGGCGGGGTTCGTGGAAATGACGGACTTGCATCTCGCCAAGGAGGCCGACGGCGAGCAGGTTCAAACCGCCGAGCAGCAGGCCGAGGGCGAGCATCATCATTGGTCCGTGCAAAGCCATTACAGGAACATTGCGCAGGAACTTTTCCGCGCCAAGCCAGGCTACGATGGCGCTGCCGCCGAACATGCTGAGCAGACCGAAGGTTCCGAAGAAGTGCAGCGGGCGGGAAAGATAGCGGAGCAGGAATCGAATGGTGATGAGATCGAAGAAAACGCGGAAGGTGCGGGAGATGCCATAGTGCGACGCGCCGCGTTCACGGTTGACGTTGCGGATGGCCACTTCGCAGATGGAGGCGCCATACCAGGAGGCGAGCGCCGGGATAAAGCGGTGCAGTTCGCCGTAGAGTGGAACCTGTTCGAGAATTTCGCGGCGATAGGCTTTGAAGGTGGTGCCGAAATCGTGAATGTCCACGCCGCTCAACCTGGCCATCAGCCAATTCGCCATGCGGGAGGGAATGCGGCGCATCCAGAAATTATCCACGCGAACTTTGCGCCAGCCGCTGACGATATCGTAACCAGCCGCAATTTTCTCCAGAAACATTGGGATGTCAGCGGGATCGTGTTGCAGATCGCCGTCCATGGCGATGATGTACTCGCCGCGGGCATGGTCGAAACCGGCGGCGAGTCCTGCGGTCTGGCCGAAATTGCGGCGCAGCTTGACCACGGTGACGCGGCTATCGACGGCCGCAATCTCGCGCAACATGGCGAACGTGTGGTCGCTCGAGCCATCGTCCACCAGCACGATTTCGAACGTCTCGCCGGCAGCTTCCATCACCACTTTTAAGCGGTCGTAGAGGTCGGTGACGTTCTCCTGCTCGTTGTGCAGCGGGACGACGATGGAGTATTTGGGCACAGTCTTTTTATTATATCGCGTGAAGTGCACGCCGCATCCTGAATTTATTAAGGGAGCATGAATTGTAGTTATCTGCTTCGATGCCGGCAGACCGAAGAGGTTGCAAGCGACGTTTCTACGACAGGGTTACCGGGATGAAGGGCTTGTCAGCCTTGCTCCTTCAGTTTGAGCTTAGATTTGTTTTCTTCCATGAACGTCTTCAGATCCTCGGTGGCGCCGAGAAGTCGGTTCCATTGCTCGTAATACAGAGTGACGGGGAAGCGGCCGAGGCCGTAGACGCTGACGCCACCTTTTTCACCGACCTTGAAAATCAGGTCACCGCTGCGCTTTTTGGTCTCGACTTCTTTTTCCAACTGGGATAACCGGGCTTTGAGTTCTTCGTAAGTCGGTTCCGACATGTGTTCCTCGCCGTTTTGAAGTTCTGCTGGTTGATTCTACAGTACCGTGCCCACAGGTTGTCCGTGCGGAAAACTTTCCCAGGGCGAATAGGGCTCCCAGTACGGGAGCGATATCGTCTCTAGTCGTTACGCTTGTCCCGACGTGCTTTTTCCTTTGGATATAAGCTTGGCCATGAAGTTTGAGATCCGGGCGCCGGACGGAATGCTAAGACGAAATTAGTATTTTCCGTGAAATACCGCCTGATTGATGTCGGGCCAGAACTCCTTTAGCACGTTGAACAAGCCGTCCAATCCCACCTGGGTTCCCCAACGTTGGTACGTTTTCACCCACTGGTTGTCCTGTGCCGGGTAATATGCATTGCCGATGCCCGCAGCCGCTCCCGCCCCCACGACCTCCGACAAATTGAAGGTGTTCCCTCCCGAGTTGGTCCTGGTGATGAACAGCCGGCTTACCGCATAACCGGTCCGCTTAACGATTCCGCCTTTGCCCATGGTGTAGTACCTTGGGTCTTCTTTTGTCACCACTGGGACGATGGCTTCCGTCATGTAGTTCTCGATGGCGCCGTCGACAAAGGCGTGCCAGTAGTACTTGCCGAAGCCCTCAGCGCCTTGTCCAAAGGTAGGCTGCGACTTGCCGGCCATGTTAATTCCCGCGAGCGCTCCCACGAAAATGAAATCGGAGTAGTCGAACGTATCCTGGGTCGCCAGCCAGAGTTCACCCTTGAAATTCAGTGGAGGCAGATGGGTGTTGGCACTGACGGCACGGTAGTTGGGAACGATCCACAGAATTCTCTTGTTCTGTTTTCCATACTCTTCAGTGGGGGTACCTGGAGTTGAAGGTGGGGCCGCCTGAGCTGGTGCGTCGGGCAAAGATGATTTTCCATCCGTGGTTGTGGTGGGGGGTGGGTCCTGACGTTGCGAAAAGTCGCTTTGCGAAACATCGTTTCGCAAAAGATCGGTCAGCGCGACCTTAGTGGTCAGCGAAACATCAACGAGCCCTGACGATACCATTCCTTCTCCGGATTGTTCTTGTGCGCTCGCTGGCTCCTGAGCTTGAACAGGCGTCGGTGCCAACATCCCGGCCAGCATTACCGCCATGCAAAATAATCGAATCGCTATCAAATCTCCCCCGCGTCCATATTTTCCCGTTCGGGTTCTATCTTCTGTTTCAGACGATTCCTGACAGTTATCCAGAGTTGGATTGCCTGAGTCGGCGTCTGGATGCACCTGCGGCAGAAAACCGGTACGTTTGGGATCCCGATTCGAACGCTAGTCGGGTGTTTTCTGCTGTTGTTTCTCCAGGTGACGCTCGTGTCTTCTCTGCAAATAGTGGTGAATATCGGGCCAAAACTCCTTGAGTTCATTCCCGAAGGCGTCGATACCCATTTGCGTGCCCCAGCCCAGGAAACTCGACGAAAAACTGCGATCAGATGCAGGATAATAGACGTTGGAAATGGCAATCGCCGTGGCGTTGCCCAAGAACTCAGGAACGTTAAACATGTGAGCCCCTGAGTCGGTTCGAGCGATGAAAATACGGTCGAAGGCATAGCCAAAGCGGTGCGTGAACGAGCCTCTGCCCAGTTGAAAATAGCGAGGATCGACTTTTAGGATCGCGGGGAACACGCCGCCCACCATGACATTGCCATCCACCTGATCGGCGAAAGCCGTTCCATACCGCTTCCCATATCCCTCCATTCCCTGTCCGAACGCAGGATAGGAATTTTCCGCTTGCCGGATGCCGGCCACAATTCCGACAATTGTGAATTCATAAGGGTCGAACGAGCCCTTTGCTGAGATGGCGAACTTCTCTTTCCATGAGATTGGTTTCACTTGCGATTGACTATCTACCGTCAGATAGTTCGGCATTACGTAAAACATACGATCGTCTTTGCTCTTCTTGGTGTCTTGTTTTGTATCTTGGACCGGGCTGCTTGGATCCTTAGAATTACCCTGGGCAGACGGTTGCTCTTCGGGTTTACTCTGCATCGAAGAACTGGTCGTGGGCGCTTGCCCGGATTGGGCACGGTCCGACGTTTGAGTCTGCGGGACGCTTTGAGCTGCGCAAAAAGCCACAGAAAATAAGATTGACACGGTCACTAGGCCCACACACGCTGAATAGCTCAGTTTCAAATTGATGATGGCTCCAGGTTCAGTTGATTGAGATGTCGCCGAGGCGGCGTTGGCCTTCCATCGCTCGCAGTTCGTTCTCCGCAAATATACTCCGCAATCCCGCCGGTATGCCGGCCTCGGAAAGACCGAGATTCAACGCATCGTCGGCGATTCTGCGGCCAGTTGTCACCCACTTGTTACAGGATGAATTCCACGCTCAGATCGCGTCCTCTTGCCATGCGCTCCGTGCGAAACTGCGTTTGTAAATCAGTGTAAAGCCAGCGCAATCGTCGCGGCAGTGCCGAAGCTGACTGGTAGAATTGGGTCACGTCTTTCAACTGTGTTGGATTTCTTTTTCGGGGGAATACTTGTCGATAAAGTTGGTGAAGCGGCCGTTCGCGGCGTTGGTGTTAGTGTGTCTTTTTACTTTTACAGTCGCGGCGCAGCAGGCCCCGCCGACAAACGCTTCGGCTCCGGCCGCGGGACAGTCTCCGTCTGACAAAGATGCCGCCGATAAGGATAAAGACAAAGCGGCACCGAATTCCAACGGCCAAGGTACGAATGCAGGGACCTCGAACGACCGACTGTTCTATACGCTGCCAAACTTCTTGACCATGCGGAGTACGGGTCAGCTGCCACCACTCACGGCGGGACAGAAGTTCAAGGTCGTGGCGCGAGGTTCGTTCGATTACGTTCTATATCCCTGGTACGGTTTTTTGTCGGGAATAAGCCAGTGGGAAGATAGCGAGCCCGGTTATGGTCAAGGGGCAGAAGGTTATGGAAAGAGGTTTGCCTCGTCATTCGCTGACGGAACCATCGAAAACTTTTTTACAGGAGCGATTTTTCCGTCAGTGTTGCATCAGGATCCACGCTTTTACCAAACCAGCGAAGGCAGTTTCATGCACCGGACCGAGTACGCGGTGAGTCGAATCTTTGTCACGTTTGGCGATTCGGGAAAAACTCAATTCAATTACTCTGAAATCGTGGGCAGCGCTTTGTCGGCTGCAATCTCCACGAATACCTACCATCCCCGGGCCTTTATCACGAAGCGTTTCGACCCTGCTACAGATACCGCGCTTTTTATTCACAATTCGTCCGACCGGACTTTGTCGAATACTCTCAGCGTTTGGGGAACGCAGGTTGGATACGACACGCTCACGATCGTGGTGAAAGAATTCTGGCCTGATGTTCAGAGGATGATAACCCACAAGCGCAGGGGTGAGACAGCGGATTCCCAGAAACCGGCAACTGCGAAATGAGAAGGAAGAGACCGGACGCGCGACCTATTGCGTCGCAAAGAACGCGACCCTGCGGCAAGCTCAGGGTAGGCAGCATCGGGCGGCCCGCGCAGATTCCCTCGGCAAGCTCTGGGCAAGCCCGGCTACGCAAAAAGCGCTTGCTCAGCATGACAGTTGCGCTGCTTCGGGTTTGAAAATAATTCCCTGACTTGTTCGGCTGTTCATGGTGACACGGATCGGCGTATCGAAACGCAAGTGACGGACGCATCCGTCTTCATCCACTGAAGGTTGATCATTCAGCCACTCCCAATCGATCGAACCTTCTCCTGCGTCCGGATTGACCGTAAAGTAGCCGATCTGGAATGCCGTGAGATTCTGGAAGAAGTGGCTGCCCTGCGAAGGCATGACGCGAAAATCGCGGAAGCCGGCCTCGACGATCGCGCGCGCGCCGGAGATTTCGTCCCACTCCACGGGGATGCCGAGCCAGGGATCGTTCGATCCCCAGCGACCCACGCCGATTAACAAATAGGGCCGGTTCTCAGCGCTGAGCAGGCCATTGAAATGTGCGACGGCCCTGGCTACTTCCTGGCTGCGGTTGCGCTCGAAGCGCTGCGAATCGACGACCACAACGTCGTGCAGATTTTCGATGCGTCCGTTGCCCAGAACTTTGTTGCTCTGGCAAAGCAATTGACGCGGATCGACGCTGGCAACGGATAAATCCTGATGATCGCGCGCAAGAGAGAGCGGACGAACTTGCAGGAATCCAAATTCCGCCGCTTCGCCGGATTTCTGCGGCAAGCGAACTGCAAACTCGATTTCAACGGGAATGCCGAGAGCGTCTTCGCCGGCCTTCACCAAGGTCTCGAGAATCATGGGCAGCGGAAACATTCCGTGCTTGAGCATAGGCGCGAAGCTTACGATGCGGACTCCGGGCCGGCTCACGCCGTCATAGACTGCCTGGTTGTCAACTGAATAGGTGGAACCGACGGCGGGTAGTGTTCCGTCGGCTTCAGCGGCATCGAGACCGAAGCGCATCTCGTGCAGATGGCCGGGACGATCTTGGGGCACTCCGTTTAGTGCGAGGGCCCAGAACTCGGTTTGCGAGTTCGCGAGGATGTCGTCAACCGAAGAGAACTGCAGCAGATTCTGCGGATAGCGCGGGCAGAAGGTGAGGCACTTTCCGCCATCAACCACGGCTCGGCCAAGTCCCAGCGCAACTGCAGCGATTCCATCGGCAAACGTCATGGGCGGCACGGGATAGAAATTGTGCGAGCGGACTACACCAGAGAAATCCGGATAGAAGCGCTGGCCGTATGCGGTGCCGACGAGTTGCTGAACGATTACCGCCATTTTTTCTTCTTCAAGGCGGTAGGGAGTTGCACGGACATAGGCCTTGGCATGGCGACTGAAGGTGGAGGCGTAGACACGCTTGATCGCGTCTATTAATTCCGCAAGCCGCATGTCAGGGTCTCCCGATTGATTTCCCAGCATGAAAGTTTCATAGACTCCGGTAAAGGGCTGGTATTGGGAATCTTCGAGCAGGCTCGAGGAACGCACGGCGAGCGGATAGTGGACCTCGGCTAGAAACACTTTCAAGTCCTGGTGCAATTTGTCGGAGAGCGAGGCGGCCAGGAATTTTTGCAGAATCTCGGCGTCGTCCTCGCATTGCAGAGCGAAATCGAACAGGTTGTTCTCGGTTACGAATTGGTCGAAGGCATCGGTTGCGATGACCAATGCAGGCGGGACCGCGATGCGGATGCGGGGAAAGCGTCGCGTGATGCGGTGTTTGCGCAGGAGATGGCGGACGAAGGCCAGGCCGCGGGCTTTCCCTCCCAGCGATCCGGAGCCGATACGCAGAAAATGCGACTCTGAGGGTTTGAAGGTATCGGCATTGAAGTCGCCGATAACCAGTTCACTTTGCTCGCGACGGTAGTCGTTGATGGATTCGATCAAGTCCTGCCGCAAGTGTTCGGGGCTGGCAAAGTCTGAAACCTTCCGCGGGCGCAACTTGGCGGCCAAAGCGAATTCGGTTCGAGCCATGAGCCAGTGGGAGAAATGATTGCGCTGGGCATGGAAAGTGATGCTGTCAGTGGGAACCGTCTGCAGTTGCTCTTCGAGTTCATTCAAGTCCTTGGCGCGGCCGACTTCTCTCTGGTCGGGCAGACGAAAAACAAAATCGCCAAAACCAAATTGCTCGGTGAGGATGCGGCGCAGGTCTTTCAGCAAGGTTGGGGAACGCTTGCGCAAGAATGAATATCCGGCGGCGAGCGCGCGGGGACGAAACTCGGTTCGGCTGGTCTGCAGCACTACCGGGACATCCGGCACGAGCGCCCGCATCAGGCGGGCGAGTTCAAAACCAGCCTCGGGACTGAGTTTTCCCTCCCATGGAAACTCCACGTCTGAGACCAATGCGAAGAGGTAGTCGCGATACTCCTGGACTAACTGGGCGGCTTCTTCAAAGTTCGAACTCAGCAGAATCTTCGGGCGGGCCTGCATGCGCACAAGTTTGTGAGCAACGTTGATACCTTCCTGGATCACGCGCCGTGACTGCTTGATCAGCTCGGTGTAGATCACCGGCAAGAACGAAGAGTAATAACGGATGTTGTCTTCGACGACGAGCAGGACCGGCACTCCCATGGCGCGCGTGTCGTGCAGGACGTTGCGCTTGTCTTCAATATACTTGACGATGGCGATGAGGATGCGCGCGTTACCTTGCCAAAGAAAAATTCGTTCGATATCGGTAACGGGGTTGCGGCTGATGAAGTTTTTGACTGAGCGATAATCATAAGCCAGCACGACGACGGGAACGTCGAGCCCGGCACTCTTAACTTCGCGGGCAAGCTCCGCAGCGGTCATGTCGCCGACCGCCAGGTTCGTGACGATGAGATTGAAACGCGGCTGCGAGCGGGCCAATTCGAGCGCTTCGGCGCAACTTGATACATGGGTAATGCCTGGAATATGTTGCGGATTCAGTTCAAGCGATTCATCGATAAGAAGTTCGTTGAGGCGGCCATCTTCGCGGAGAATGAAGGAGTCGTAGAGGCTGGAGACCAGAAGGATATTCTGGACCTTAAAGGGCATCAGGTTGTCGAAACCTTCGAGGCGTGCTTCGGCGTCGAGAAGGGGCTCGGCGATGGGGCGCGTGGTCATGGACAGATAATCGTAGTTCATGTTCGCCTAAAATGGATGCGGGGTGGAAGTTATCCACCCCGCATTGCCGACACTGCATGCAGAGTCGGGCTTTGCCCGCCTGGACAGCCCCTTCGACTCCGCTCAGGGCAGGCTCGGGAGAGCTGTCCCTACATGGCTCTTGCCAACTACACCAGTCCCTGATCCAGCATGGCGTCGGCTACTTTTAGGAAGCCGGCGATGTTGGCGCCGTTTACCAGGTTGCCGGGAGTGCCGTATTTGTCGGCTGTCTCGAAGCAGTTGCGGTGGATGGCAATCATGATCTTGTGCAGCTTGTCATCCACTTCTTCGCGGGTCCATGAAATGCGCGCGCTGTTCTGGGACATTTCGAGACCTGACGTGGCCACGCCGCCTGCATTCGCCGCCTTCGCCGGACCGTAGAGGACCTTGGCATCCAGGAACAGCTTGGTTGCCTCGAGCGTGCTTGGCATGTTCGCACCTTCGGCCACCAGCTTGATGCCATTCTTGATCAGGTTCGCCGCATCTTTCGCGGTGATTTCGTTTTGGGTGGCGCTGGGGAAGGCGCAATCCGCTTTGATGTTCCACAGCGGATGGTGCTCGAGCTTCATGTCGGTAGGCATGAAGATTGCCTTCTTGTAACGGTCGGAATAATCGCGGATACGCCCGCGCTTCACGTTCTTCAGCTCCAATACATAAGCGAGCTTGTCGCGATCAATGCCGTCGGGATCGTAGATCACTCCGTTCGAATCGGAGACCGTGAGCGGCTTGGCGCCGAAGTCGAGCAGTTTCTCGATGGTATATTGCGAAACATTGCCGCTGCCGGAAACCAGGCAGAGCTTGCCATCGAGCGAGTCTTTGCGGCTCTTCAACATTTCCTCGGCGAAATAGACAGAGCCGTAGCCGGTCGCCTCTGGACGAATTAGAGACCCTCCCCAGTTCAGGCCTTTACCGGTAAGCACGCCGGTGAATTCGTTGCGCAGGCGCTTATATTGGCCGAAGAGATATCCGATTTCACGTCCGCCCACACCGATGTCGCCGGCAGGAACGTCGGTATTCGGACCGATGTGGCGCTGCAGTTCGGTCATAAAGCTCTGGCAGAAGCGCATCACTTCGTTGTCGCTCTTCCCTTTGGGATCGAAATCCGAACCACCTTTGCCGCCGCCCATCGGAAGCGTGGTGAGCGAATTCTTAAAGACCTGTTCGAAAGCAAGGAATTTCAGAATGCCGAGATTTACTGAAGGATGGAAGCGCAGCCCACCTTTATAAGGACCGATCGCGCTGTTCATCTCGATGCGAAAGCCGCGATTTACCTGGACATTTCCCTGATCGTCGGCCCAGGGCACGCGGAACATCAGCACGCGCTCCGGCTCCACGATCCGGTCGAGGATCCGGTTGGATTGATACTCGGGATGCTTGGCCAGGACTAATCGCAGAGAATCAAAAACCTCGCGCACCGCCTGATGAAACTCAGGCTCGGCGGGGTTCTTCGCTTTCACGCTGGTCATCACATCTTCAATGTAATCGCCCGGAGCTTTGATTCCGGGCGAGGTCAGAGTGCCAGAAGTCATAATCCTACCTCCGTAGGTATGTCGGTTGCTCAACCGCTTTAATTCTGCTCTTTCTCTTGCACCGCGCAAGAACTCGGAGCACTTTGCCGGGCGATCAATATCACCAAAGACTGCGCTCTGGGCTTGACGTATATAACACAGACAAGCGCACCCAGCTTCTGAAAGAATACGCCTTTCGGTTCTAGAATTATGAGGGTCGCTGCAATTTACGATATTCACGGGAATCTGCCAGCGCTTGAGGCTGTAATTCAGGATGTTCGTCGAGCGGGAGTAGATCGTGTAGTGGTTGGGGGGGATGTGCTCCCGGGCCCACTGCCGTGTGAAACGATCGCGTGTCTGCTGGACCTTGACCTGCCGGTGCAGTTCATTCAAGGTAACGGCGATCGCGAGGTACTTGCCCGGATGGAAGGCACGGAGACAGACTGGTACCGCAGCGCACCGGAACAGTGGCGGGAACCCGTGCGCTGGACGGCACAGCAACTACAGCCTGAGCACAGGCAATTGTTGGATGGATGGGCCAAGACGCTTCGCATCAACATTAGTGAATTGGGCGAAGTGCTGTTTTGCCATGCCACTCCCCGAAGCGACACCGAGTTGTTCACTCGTCTTACGCCTGAAGACCGGCTTCTACCAGCCTTTGCCGGACTCAACGCGCCTGTGGTCATCTGCGGCCATACCCACATGCAGTTTGATCGATTGATTGGAGGGATTCGGGTTGTGAATGCCGGCAGTGTCGGAATGCCGTTTGGGGAGCCTAGAGCCTATTGGCTCTTGCTCGGACCCGACGTTCAACTTCGGTATACGAACTACGATCTCGCGAAGGCTGCTGAGCGCATTCGAGACACGAAGTATCCTCAAGCCCAAGATTTCGCGGCGCGGAATGTATTGCGGCCGCCGTCAGAAGAACAAACGCTGGAATCATTTGCGCGCGTCGAACTGAAATAGACGGGCGGGGTTGGGTGCCGCGAAACTCGCGTTACAGGATTCTTTCGTGAGTGTAGGCGTTGGCGCCGAGGGCTGAGATCAGTTCGGCGATGTGATCCGGGCCGCGCGTTTCCATGGTGATATCGATAGCCGTGTCTCCAAGATTTACGTTGTGGTAGGCGCGGTCGTAAGAGGTCTCCACAATGTTGGCACGGTGCTGGGCGAGAATTCCGGTAAGGCGATGCAGGGCTCCGGGATAATCGGGGAGATGCACGCGCAGACGGACCAGCCGACCATCCTTCACCAGGCCGCGCTCGATGATACGAGCCAGCAACGTGACGTCGATATTTCCGCCACTCACGACGACGACGATTTTCTTTCCGGTCTTGTTACGGTTGATCGAGTCACGATTGGTCGAGCGGTTCGTCGAATCGACAATCGTTGGGATGCGGCGATTGACCAAAGCGGCCAGCGCCGCCGCGCCCGCGCCTTCGGCTAAGATCTTCTCTCGTTCCAGCAGCAACAGAACGGCGTTCGCAATCTCTTCCTCCTCAACCGTAACGATGTCGTCGACATACTTCTGAATCAGCGGAAGCGTGCGCTCGCCGGCGCGGCGCACCGCGATGCCATCGGCGATGGTCACGGCTGCGGGCAGAGTTACGGGTTTGCCCTCGGACACCGCAAGCTTCACCGAGGGCAGGCGGGCGGGTTGAACTCCGATGATCTGAATGCGCGGATTATTTTCTTTCAGGGCACAACCGATGCCTGCGATCAATCCGCCTCCACCGATTGGGACTACGACAGCGTCAAGATCGGGAAGCTGTTCGAGCAATTCCAAGCCGAGAGTTCCCTGCCCTGCGATCACTGTATCGTCGTTGAATGCATGCACAAATGTGAGATGATCCTGCGCACTGAGACGCATGGCCTCCTCGTAGGCCTCGTCGTAATTCGCTCCGTGCAATACGACTTCGCCGCCATAACCGCGGGTTGCCGATACTTTGATTAGCGGAGTCGCAAGGGGCATAACGATTCTCGCGCGAACACCCAGGTTGGTGGCGTGGTAGGCGACGGCCTGTGCGTGGTTGCCGGCTGAGGCTGCAATGACTCCCTGAGAACGCTCTTCCGGAGTGAGGCTAAGAAGCTTGTTTAGTGCGCCTCGTTCTTTGTAGGCGCCGGTTCTCTGCCGATTCTCCAGTTTGAGATAGACAGAGTTGCCGGTGAGGTCGGAGAAAGTTTCCGAACGCGTGCATGGGGAGACGTGGATCGATTTCCGAATGCGGCCGAGCGCGGACTCGATGGATGCGAGGTTCACCATTTAAGCAGGCAGATTGGGGCGGTGCATAAGCATGATAAGGAAGCGATCCAACCGCGACGATTATTGCGTCGCAAAGAACGCGACGCTTCGCGCGGATCGCCCAGATCCTTCGCCGCGCAAAGAGCGCTTGCTCAGGATGACAATCAAACCACTTTACGGCAACGTTACAAATGTTGCTGCAAAATTACTAAGCGCGATGTGCAGAAAAATCCATGCGGCGCATTGAAAATGACGATTGTACTTCGGCGACATTTCCCGTTAGACAACTACTATGGGGGAAAGTCGCCTCACATTCGCGATCGATCATGATGCATGTGGCGTCGGCTTCATTGCTCAACTGGGGGGGCCAGCGTCTCATGCCGTGATCGAGCGCGGCCTGAACGCTTTGGTGCGCCTGGAGCATCGTGGCGGCGTAGACGCTGACGGACGTAGCGGCGATGGCGCGGGACTGCTGGTTGAACTTCCGAAACCCTTTTTCCGAAGGGCAGCTCGCGCTGAAGGAATGAAATTGCCCGAAGAGTTTGGTGTCGGCATGGTGTTTCTTCAGCCTGGTCAGGAGTCCTCGGCGCGGGATGCGATTCAGAGTGCGGTCGCGAGGTTCGATCTCGCATTTCTGGGCTGGCGTGAAGTTCCGACCGATAGTTCAATCCTGGGACCGCGATCGAGCGGATCTCTGCCGATTATCCGGCAATGTTTTGTTGCGCCAGTCGAAAGATCCTCGAAGTCGGAATCGTTTGACTTCGAGTTGCAACTGTTAAGGCTGCGCCAGGAACTCGAGACTATTCCTGGTTCCGGCTACTACTGTTCGCTATCGTCGAGAACGATCGTCTATAAGGGACTGCTCACTCCTGAGCAACTGGCGCCTTTCTACTACGACCTGAATGATCCGGAGTTCATCAGCGCGTTTGTGATCTTCCATCAGAGGTATTCGACGAACACGCAGCCCAGCTGGCGACTGGCGCAACCGTTTCGCTTTGTGGCACACAACGGCGAGATCAATACCATCAGCAGCAATCGTCGCTGGTTTCAGGCGCGGGGGGCCGAACTGCGCCGCAAACTCGGACTCGCGCGCGACTCGAGCCTTTTGCAGGCTGGGATGAGCGATTCCGCGAGTTTCGATAACGCTCTGGAAGCATTGGTGCGCAGCGGTTCCGGAGTCGCCGAATCTGCCTTGCGCCTGATGCCGCCGGCGTGGGAGCACGATAAGCATCTCGACGCCGGATTGCGGCAGTTCCTTGCTAGCAACGCTCCCGAGCAGGAACCGTGGGATGGGCCGGCGGCGATGATTTTCAGCGACGGGCATCTCATCGGCGCCAAGCTCGACCGCAACGGCCTGCGTCCGCTGCGCTATACCCTGACCTCGGATGGATTGCTGATTGTCGGTTCCGAAGTCGGCATTACGGACCTTTCCGATAAGCAGGTCGTGGAGCGGCAGCGCCTGGGTCCGGGCGAGATGCTGATTGCCGATCCGGCGAGCGGAACGTTTTTCCGGCCGAACGAAGTTGGAGGGCTGGTGCGCGCAGACCAGCGCCAGCCCACGACTTCGGAAATTCGCGCGGAGCACAAAGCCGTCCCCACCGGAGTCGACGCCAACCGTTTGATGGCGGCGTTCGGCTGGACGGAAGATCAGTTCCGCATGCTCTTCCAGCCTCTGGTCGAGCATGGTCAGGAACCGCTGTGGAGCATGGGGGATGATGCTCCTGCGGCATTTTTGTCGAACCTGCCGCGTCCGCTTTGGGATTATTGCAAGCAACGGTTTGCCCAGGTTACTAATCCTCCCATCGATCCCTTGCGCGAAAGCCATGTGATGTCGCTCGATGTATATCTCAGCAAGCGGACGAAGCTGAATTCTCCGTTGGTCGATGCAGGACAAATCGCCGCCATCGCCGAAAAGCTATCGCCGATTTATCGCATCGACATGACCTTCGAAGCGGCCAGCGGAGTTGACGCGGCTCGTGATGTTTTGCGTAGGATTCGTGAGAAAGCTACGGATGCGACGAATGCCGGAGCAATTCTTCTGAGCGATCGCAGGGTAAAGGATCGGAGGGCCGCACTACCTGCTCTGCTGGCGGTTGCCGCGGCGTGGCGCGCGATGACCAACGCTGGCGCATGGAACATCCCCCTGCTTGTTGAAACCGGCCAGGTCATCGATACGCACCACGTGGCTCTGCTGGTCGCGGCCGGAGCAAGCGCGGTGCATCCTTATTTAGCCATGAGCCTGGCGGCGCGCGCCGATAGCAACGGAAGCGTTGACGGAGTCTCGCGCTACCGGGCCGCCATTGAAAATGGCTTGCGCAAAGTGCTGGCGCGCATGGGCATCTCGACCATGAGCAGCTACCGCAACAGCCAGATTTTCGAGACCATCGGCATCGATGCGGAGATATGCGATGAGTTTTTTGAAGATGCCGGCCGAGCGCTCGGCGGTGTATCGCTTGACGATCTGCTGCGGGATTGCCTCACTTGCCACGCTGCGGGTTTCGCAGCCTCTGAAGCGGAGTTCCGCGATACCGGCTTGTATCGCTTCCGCCGCAATGGAGAGCAACACGCGAGTTCGCCTGAATTTGTGAGGCGAATGCATCGCTACATCAAGTCTCCTACTCCGGCGAATCAGGCGGCTCTGGCCGTGCTTACCGAGGAAAGGAAAAATGTTGCAGTGCGGGACTTGCTGGAGTTCCGGCCCGCGCAGCCTTTGTCGTTAGACGAAGTTGAGAGCGAGGTTTCGCTGCTCAGCCGGTTCAGCACGCAAGCTATGTCGTTGGGAGCGATTTCTCCCGAGGCACACCAGACTCTGGCCATCGCGATGAATCGTCTTGGAGGGCGGAGCAATACCGGGGAGGGCGGTGAAGATCCAAGTATCTACTACGAGCGGCCCGAGGCGAACAACCGTGTGAAACAGGTTGCATCCGCACGATTTGGAGTTACCGCGGAATATCTGGTGCACGCCGACGAAATCGAGATCAAGATGGCGCAAGGTTCGAAGCCGGGCGAGGGCGGCCAACTACCGTCTATAAAGGTCACGCCCTACATCGCGCGGCTGCGGCATGCCATACCCGGAACCTCGCTAATTTCGCCGCCGCCGCACCATGATATCTACAGCATCGAAGACCTCGCACAGTTGATTTATGATCTGCGCGCGGTGAACCCGAATGCGCGGATCGGAGTAAAGCTGGTTTCGAGTTCCGGAGTCGGCGTGATCGCGACCGGCGTGGCGAAAGCCGGCGCCGACGTTATCACGATCAGCGGGCACGACGGCGGCACCGGCGCGTCTCCGCTTACTTCGATCAAGAACACAGGCTTGCCATGGGAGATCGGTTTGCGCGATGCGCATGCCGCGCTGGTGCGGGCTGGCCTGCGCGCGCGCGTGAGATTGCGTGTGGATGGCGGCTTGAAATTTGCCCGTGATGTAGTGGTCGCGGCTCTGCTGGGCGCTGAGGAATTTGGCTTTGGCACCGCTGCTCTATTAGCCATCGGCTGCGTCATGGCCCGGCAGTGCCACCTCAATACCTGTCCCGTGGGCATTGCGACCCAGGATGAAACGCTGCGAGCGCGGTTTGCCGGGAATCCAGAGATGGTGGAAACTTTTTTCCGCGCACTCGCAGCCGACGTCCGCCAATTGCTTGCGCAGATCGGAGCAGGGTCCATCGATGAAGTTTTAGGTGCTGTTGACAGGTTGCGCCCGCGTTCTGCGGAAGCTGAGCAAAGCGTGCAGTCTTTATTACAGCCGGTTACGGATGCACCTGCGCAATTCCCCTGTCCTCACGAGGACAGTAGCGCGCTTCATGTTGAACTGAATCGGGTGGTGGACGATCTAGAATCACTCTCGCCGCACCCATATCGTTTCACGATCACGAACGAGGATCGCGCCGTGGGTGCGCACTTTAGCGGCGAAGTCCTGCGCCGCTTCGGGTCTTCATTTGCGTTTGGATCGTCTTCTGAATCTTCAAATCTGGATATGAGCGGGGTTGATTGTGAATTCACCGGCACGGCGGGACAGAGCTTTGGAGCTTTCCTGATTTCAGGAGCGAACTTCCGGCTGACTGGAGAAGCGAACGATTATGTGGGCAAGGGGCTCTGCGGTGGAAGCATTGCAATTGCCGGACAAGGGAGAGCGTCTGAGCGCGGAGATGTTCTGGTGGGAAACACCGTACTTTACGGCGCAACCTCTGGTGAGCTATTTGTCGCGGGCCGGGCAGGAGAGAGGTTTGCGGTGCGCAACAGCGGGGCGCTGGCTGTAATAGAGGGCGTGGGCCGGCACGGTTGCGAATATATGACGGCGGGCGTGGTGGTGATTCTTGGCCCTGCAGGCGGTAACCTGGGAGCGGGGATGACGGGCGGTCTGGCGTATCTGTTGCCGGCGGACGCCAGCGACTGTTTTAACGACAATCAGATTAATCGCGACTCGGTGCGGCTCTGCGCGCTTGAGGCTCAAGAAGAAGAATGGCTGCGCCGTATTCTTCACCGGCACGTACAACTGACAGGCAGTCCGCGGGGCGCTGACCTTCTCTCGTGCTCTGCTCTACCTCTGGTTCGAATGGAGCCGGTTGCGCCTCCCTGCTCGATCGAAGAAAGCTGGTCTTCTATTCTTGCGCGCCTGGCAGCCCAGGAAGCGCGGAGTTACGGGCGCGATAAGCTCGTTTCTTCCGAAAGACCGGTGGTGCAGTAAGCCGAGTTCTGCGACGGGCGATGCCCGGCCGGCCGCGCCAATCCGCGTGCTGCAGTGACGCAATCAGAATCTTGACTGCGCCAATTCCGTTGTTCCGGTTGGCACTTCTCCTCGCCGGCGTTGGCCTTTACGGAGGATGTCCTATGCGGTAGCGCAGAGCAGGCGCGATCTGGGGTTGCGCATGGGGCTTGGCGCCGACGCCGCAAACCTGATTCGCCTGGTCATTTCGCGTGGCCTGAAGTTAACAGCAGGAGGCGTCCTCTTCGGCACTGTTGTAGGACTTGTGCTGACGAGATTACTCGGAAAGCTTCTATACAATGTGAGTCCGCACGATCCGCTGGCGTTCGCTTCAGCGCTGGCGATGATGACGATCACCGCAATCGCAGCTTGTCTCTTGCCCGCCTGGCGCGCGACCCGTACCGATCCCGCCCGGGTATTGCGGGATTGATCGTCCCTGTGATGGATCTTCCCTGCGATGGATCGTCCCCTGCGCAAGAAGGGCGCAGACAATTTGTTCTTGTAGAATTGAAAATAGCGTTGCTCGCGCTAGCCGATTACGCTCCCCACCGGTTCGACGACTAGCCTCGTCCTTTATCTTCTGTCTGCCGCTCGAAGTAAAAGGGAACTCCCAAAGCCAAAATCAGCGCCGCCAGGCGGAAGCTTACGACAATTCGCAACTGTATAGGCGCACTGAGTTCGCTATAATCTCCCATGGATTTTGATCAGCTCATCACCTTCCTGGAAGTTGCCCGGCAGGGCAGCTTCTCGCGTGCCGGAGAGAAAGTATTCCGCTCGCAGTCGGCGGTCAGCGCACAAATCCGCCAACTGGAGCAGGAGTACGGCGACCGGCTGCTGGACCGATCGGGCAAGAGCGTCAAACTGACTCCCGCCGGGCAGATTTTCCACGACTACGCGCTGCGCATGAAAAAGTTGCGCGACGAATCGCTGGTTGCGGTCGCTGACCACGGCCATACGCCGCGGGGCACGTTGATGGTGGGCGCCAACGAAGCTACCTGCCTTTATGTTTTGCCGGAAGTTTTCGGGGAGTATTGCCGCCGTTATCCCGACGTGCAGATCAGCATCTATCGCAACTTCACTTACAAAATTGTTGAGAAGCTGGAGAACGGATCTCTCGATGTGGGCATCCTCAGCCTGCCGGTGCAGTCTCCAAGCCTGAAGGTACAGGCTATTTTCCGCGACCGGTTGATGCTGATGGTAAGCCCTCAGAATCCTTTGGCCAAGCTTAAGGCGGCAAACATCGGCGATGTGGTGAAGCACCCTCTTCTACTTCCTAAGACGGGGCACACGCGCAGATTGCTGGATAAGCTCTTCCGCGAGTACAACACCGAACTTAAAGTCAGGATGGAATTACCCAGCATCGGAATGATCAAGAGCTTCGTGGCCGCCGATCTGGGGATTTCGTTGATCAGCGCGTCTTTCGCGCGCGATGAAGTGGCGGCCGGGAGGGTGAAGCTGGTGGAGCTCGAAGGAGCGGAGCTGTGGCGCGAACTTGGCTTGGCCTATCGCCGCGACCGCACGTTATCGGTAGCCACAAAGACTTTTGTCACAGTGGTGCGACAGCTTTCTTCTTATCTTAAGAAGATGGAGGGCACCTCGCACACTTAGGCGGACGGCGAAAACAGTCGTTGAGTGGGCGAGAACGACGACCACTGGGGCTGAAGCCCAATAAAACTTCGATGGCTTACGCGGCGCTGACGCGCCGCCCTTCCGCTCTCCGCCCTTCGGCTCTTCCTCGGTCGTGGCTGGATCGCCGTGGCCGGATTGCCAAGGTCGTGCTGATTGCAGAGTTTCAATGCACACTTATCGCTGGACGGGCGCAGCACGGACTTGCTTACGCGCCCGCTTCCGGCGGGTTCACCAGAGGTTGAATGATGTGCAGTCCGCATTCGGTTTTCGAGGAGCCGGACCAGCGGCCGGCTCGAGGATCTTCTCCCGGCCGCACTGCGCGTGTGCAGTGCGTGCAACCGATGCTGGGATAATTTCGTTCATGCATCGCGTTGTAGGGAACGTCATGCGCGCGAATGTATTGCCACACCTGCTTTGAGCTCCAGTCAGCGATAGGATTGATTTTCACTAAGCCAAACTTAAAATCCCACTCGATTTTGCCGGCACGCGCTCGGGCTGCAGTCTGATCCCGGCGGATGCTGCTGATCCACGCTTGCAGTTCTCCTAACTTGCGCTGCAGCGGTTCTACTTTCCGCAGATGGCAGCATTGATCGGGATTTCGTTGCCAGAGCGCTGGCCCGTGAACGCGTTCCTGCTCCTCAGGCGAGTTGAGCGCATATACTCTTTCGATCGTAACGCCATATCGCTGCTCGACCTGATCCATAAGGTTGTAGGTTTCAGGAAACAGAAACTCAGTATCGAGGGTGAAGAGACGAAAATTCTGCCGTACTCTGGAAGCCATATCAATAAGAGCCATGCCTTCGACGCCGAACGCGGAAGAGATTGCCACCGCTTCCCCGAAAGTCTCGAATGCCCATGCGAGGATACGCTCCGGTTTCCATGCTTCGGCGACGATCTGCAATGCCCTTACCTCTTCTTTTATGTCTTTCACGTCCATGTCTTTCACGTCTTTCATTTCTTTCACGACAACGGCTCCTCGCCTGATTGCAAAGCTTCGGTTGGTAAAAAGACGCCCGGGGGAAGAGCGGCTGTCAATTTCTCGAACTCAGCAAGGCTCGCAGCTTTGTGGTCGAAACTGTGATCGGCGAATCGCACCACCTCGCCGACGACGAGCAGAGTTGGAGTGGCGAGCGTCGGCGCGCGATGCAGATCGGAAACCGTGGTTCGGTGGATTCGCTGCTCGGGTGTTGTCGCGCGCGAAATAATGGCGCACGGAGTCTGTTCGGCGAATCCGGCGGCCCTAAGCCGGCTTGAAGTCTCGGCGTAATTTGTACCCGCCATATAGATGACAAGGGTTGACGACGACGCGGCGCACTCTCTCCACTCCGCATCGTCGTTCCCCGAAGCACGATGCCCGGCCGTAAGAACCAGGGTGGAAGAAACTCGCCGGTGCGTGAGCGGGATTCCGGCTGCGGCTGCGGCTCCGAGCGCCGAAGTAATCCCGGGTACGATTTCGTATTCGGTATCTGACGCCCGCAATGCTTCGATCTCTTCTCCGGCGCGGCCAAAGATCAGGGGGTCACCGCTCTTCAGGCGAACCACCTCCAGGCCGGAAGCGGCCAGTGTGACCATCAGGAAATTGATTTCTTCCTGGCGGATTCCTTTGCTGCCGCAACGCTTTCCCACGTTCTTCACATCGGCGGAGGGCGAAATCAGTCGCAGGATTTCGGGCGGGACGAGATCGTCGTGCAGCACAACATCGGCTGCGGCGAGCAATCGCAGGGCTTTCACTGTGAGTAACTCGGGATCGCCCGGGCCTGCGCCTACTAGATATACTTTGCCGCTCATGCTGTTTCCCTCCGTTCGTTTTCCGTCGGTTGATTCGCTGGGGAGGGCATAGTGGGGGCATGTTCCGCTAACGCCGCGTGCAAAGCTTCACGGCTGGCTAGCGAGTGCAGCAGGTCGCGCTTGCGCCGCGGATCAAGATTGCTGGCCAGCACATGTTTTCTGGTCTCCCCAAGCTCTGCGACCCACTGCGCGTATGCGGGCCCGAACTGTCGTTCCAGTTGTTGACGAAGCTTTTGCGACAGAGACGGGCTTTGCCCGTTCGTTGAAATTGCTATTTGAAGATCACCCCGGCGCACCACGGCGGGGTAGTAGAAGTCGCAATATTCCGGATCGTCGACCACATTGCAGAGCACTCCGCGACGCTGCGCTTCGCGATAAATCGATCCGTTCAGGGAGCGCGAAGCGGTAGCCACGATGGCTAAGAAAGTTTCGCGCAGATCATCGGCGGAGAAGGCGCGGAGTTCGAGGGAGATCTTGCCAGCTTTCGCCCACTCGCGCACTGCCTCGGAGGCTGCGAGAGCGACCACGTGGACCGACGCACCTGTGTCGAGCAGGCTCGAGATTTTGGGCTCACCGATCTTCCCTGCTCCGACCACGAGGCAGCGTTTGCCGGCGAGCTTCATGAACATTGGAAATAAGGCGCTCATTGTCGTTGTCATCGTCATCGTCATCGCGTTAGCCTTCCACCGTGCTCGGCACGCGGCCCTCGGGCACATCTCGGGGGACGGCTTCTACGAACTCTCCGGCCAGGAAGTTGCGCAGCTCGGCGTCACTGTGGCGGGCGAAAAAGCGCCGCAAATTCTCGCCGGGCCTGCCATCTGCGAGGTATCTCCGCAGGAGCCGCTCGATGGCTTCGGGAACCTCGGTTGCGAGGCAGCGAAATCCGACTGGCCTCGCAATTGCTTGATTCAAGCCCAGCGCGCCGCCCAAGCAGAAGTAATACGCATCCTCCATTAGTCCGTTGACCTTTAATTTCTTGCCTTCAATTCCGATGTCGGCGATCCAATGCTGTCCGCAACTGTTTGGGCAGCCAGTGACGTGGAGTTTCAAGTGCTGCTCGAAGCCGGGCAGGCGTTCTTCCAATTCCTCAACCAGCCAGCGGGAGAAAGCTTTGGTCTCCGTGATGGCGAGCTTGCAAAACTCTGTTCCGCTGCAGGCGACGGCCCCGCGCCAAAACGGGGAGCCGGTGACCGGGAACCCGATCGCGCCCAATTCTTTGGCTAGATCATCCGCCTGAAGGCGAGGTACGTTCACGATCAGCAGATTCTGCATGTTGGTGGTGCGCAATTCGCCGTTCGCGAAGCGATCGGCCAGATCGGCAGCGGTGTGCATTTGTTCAGGAGTAATTCTGCCGCGCAGCACCGTGGCCCCGACGTAGCAAAGACCAGGCTGTTTCTGTGGGTGGATTCCGATGTGATCGCGGTAGACGTCATCCGGTGGCTGTTCGGCTTCCGCGGGATCGAGTTGAAAGCCAATACGGCGTTCGAGTTCTTTCTGGAAGTCGTGAGGCGTCCAACCATGGCGCAGGAAAAGAAACTTCAGGCGCGCACGCTCGCGGTGTTCGCGCAGTGAGTCGGAATCGCGAAACAGTTCGGCGACTCCTTTTATGACGGGCAGAACCTGATTCCAACGCACGAAGGCATTCAGCCTGGCACCGAGGTAGGGGTCGGTTGAGAGTCCGCCACCCACGCGCAGACTGAAACCAATCTCACGCTTCCGTTGAACGACGCGCTCGATCGCAGTCAAGCCAATGTCATTAATCTCGGGATAAGGGCACCAGACACGGCATCCGGTGATGGAGATTTTGAACTTGCGAGGGAGATTGTAGAAGTCGGCATTGCCAGCCAGCATGCGATCGGTTTCCAGCGCAAGCGACGAAGCGTCGCAGATCTCGTCCGCATCGACGCCAGCGACAGGGCAACCTGTGATGTTGCGCGTCACATCGCCGCAGGAGCCAGTCGTATTGAGGCCGACGCGCCAGAGTTCATCTAATACTTCGGGGAGAGCTTCGATCGAGACCCAGTGCAACTGAATATTTTGGCGAACGGTGAGATCGGCGATGCCGCGAGCGTAGCGACTGGTGAGACTGGCGATGGTGCGCAGTTGATCGGAGCGCAAAAGGCCGTTGGGGATTCGAATGCGCAGCATGAAGAAAGGCAACGCGCGTCCCTGGCCATCCTTGCCGCCGACCACGCCGGCGCCGTCACCTTGCGTATAGACGCCCCACCAGCGGAAGTAGGTTCCAATCCACTCCGGAGGAATAGAGTCGAAGCCTTCTCGGGCGAAGCGGCGAATCTCAGCCAGGCCGTCCCAGGGATTCATTGCGCGCTTCAGGCGCTCGGACTTTTGCGCCTTCGTTTCTTTGACTGGATTTTCCATAACTGACTTCCTCAAAACTGTTTGACCGAACCCGATTTGCCGCAAAGAAAAACCCACCGCCAGATGCTCTCTGGCGGTGGGTGATAAGTGCTGATGATCCTATGAAACTTCTAAATCAGCAGCCTCCCCGCGCCAGAGCACACGCATGCACAACAACAACATGCACACATGCCGGTCAGACGGAGATTGCTGAAACTGGTCATACTCGTTACGATAGTATGCTTGTCAGATGTATCGGGTCAACTCTTCGATCCATTTTCCATGGATGAATAATTTCGATTGCAAGCATCATAATTTTGGCTAGATGGCGACGCAGGCCGATTCTTACAGCTTCAGCACGGGTCAGCGACACGCAGAATGCAAAATGCTGCACACTTCGAAGAGGGCAACGTGTGCGTGAGAACTTCGTGCCGTCCCTCTCCACATCGTCTCGTTTCGCTGTACTCGTGAGCGAACTTTCGCATCGACCGATGGCTAGTCGCCAAATGTAAAAATCTGTCATCTGTTTGTCAAAAGATTGTCATCTCTTTGGCATCTGCTTGACTGGTGGATTCTCCGATGACACACTTCGCGACGCGCCCCCGCTGAGCGCAGCCCGAACTTCGGAATATGGCACTACCATCCCATGTACGGCCAAGGAGAATGGTCATGACAACTCGCAAGAATTTGCCGCAAATCCTTACCGGAGTCTCCACTCTGTTCATCGTTCTCACGCTGATGGCAAGTTTTGGATTCTCTCAATCCGCAAGCCACAACTCAAAAAAACTCGTTGGAACCGCAAGCGATCTGGGTCCGGAGGACGCGTCTAAGCAGATCACGGTGAATGTCTGGTTGAACCTGCATAACAAACCCGCGCTGGATAAATTAGTCAAACAGATGTACGAGGAAGGCTCGCCTACCTATCACCGCTGGCTCACAATGGAGCAATACAAAACATCCTTCGCGCCCACCGCGCGCGACGCGGCTGTGATGCGCGAGTTTCTTGAATCCCACAATCTGAGCGTATCGGCGATCGAGAAGAACAATCACTACGTAACCGCGCTGGGGCGCGTCGGCGACGTCCAGAATGCCTTCAACGTTCAAATTAACCGCTTGAACATCAAAGGGGCAATTCACCCGATGGCCACAAAGGAGCCGTCGGTTGCGGGACCAGCGGGCGCGCTGGTGGCGGCGATACAGGTAAGCGACCTGGGATACTCATCGTACTCAAGACCGGCGATCGACCCCGATGCGGGCGTTGCTTACAGCGGAGTTCCAGTAAGCTCGGGCCCAAGCTCCAATGGGCTGTTCTTCAGCGCCGAGTGTTTGCGGCCACCGGAGACTCAGACCTTCACGACGGGCGGAGGCAATCCGACTGCGGTTTACTTCGGCAATCGCTATGGTGCGAATATTACCTCGGGCGTTCCCAACCTGCCACCGTGCGGCTACGATTCGGCTGAAATACAAACTGCGTACGGGTTGAACGCACTCCACAAGAACGGATTGGACGGTGCGGGCCAGACTGTCGTAATTGTCGACGCGTTTGGATCGAATACGATCCTGGCCGATGCCAATCTTTTTTCGGAGCTGAACGGGCTGCCCGCTCTTACGCCTTCGAATTTCCAAATCTTCACTCCCACTGGCCCCGCAACTTGCACCGCTACAAACGGCTGTATCGCGGGGAGCTGGCAATTCGAAACCACACTGGATGTGGAGTGGGCACATTCGATTGCCCCGGGAGCCAATATTGCCCTGGTGTTGGCAGCAAATAACTCGTTCACGAATCTGGACGCTGCAAATCTTTTTGCGGTCGAGAATAAGCTGGGCAACGTCATCTCCAACAGTTTCGGAATCCAGGAGATAGTCCTTGCAGAATTGGACCCGTCAGAACTGACAGTGGAGAACGGCATCGCGGAGTTGGCTGCAGCCACGGGCATTTCGCTGGACGTTTCTTCCGGCGATAGTGGCGATTTCGTGGCCGTCGATGAAGCGGAATTGGGCGTTGCCGTTGCATCGGTTTCGGCAAATGCAGATTCTCCGTTTGCGACTGGTGTTGGCGGCACCAGCACATTCCTGGATTCTCACAATAATATTGAGCTGGAAACGGGCTGGGGACTCAATGAGACGCGGATCGCCAACCCTACCCCGAACCCTCCGACTATTCCGCCATTACAATTCGGCTTCATCTTCGGAGCCGGAGGAGGGACCAGCGCCGTTTACGCCAAGCCGTCATTCCAGAAGAGTTTGCCGGGCAGCTTCAGGCTGGTTCCCGACGTCTCCATGAATGCCGACCCGGAGACTGGGAGCGAGATCATCGTCACTCCAGACAGCGTGCCGGGCGACCCGCAGGAAGTGGCAGTGTTTGGTGGCACGAGTTTATCTTCCCCGATGTTCTCGGGCTTGTGGGCGATTGCGAACCAGGCGGCGGGAACTCCGCTGGGCCAGGCGGCACCATATTTGTACAAGCTGCACGGAGGCGCGATCACGGATGTAACGGATCTTACCTTCGCATCTCTTTTCAACGTGTTTGGGATCATTTTCGATCCCCCGAGCGCGCCTACTTTCGAGAGTCCGAACTCGTTAGCCGCGCCGCTGCAAAATACGACAAACTATGTGAGCGCGCTGTTCCAAAGTTCCACTTCAACGCGTTGGGATGTTTTTACCTTCGGGACCGACTCGTCGTTAACAGTCGGTTTTGGATGGGACAATGTGACGGGCGTCGGCACTCCGAATGGCGTACCGTTTGTCGCACAAGTCGTGGCGCAGGCCAAGTAAAGCCTGGGTTGCGGATTGTCGTTTTATTTGGAGTGGGCCGCACGGTGCGGCCCACTTTAGCTTCTTCACGGGCGAGCTTCGTATACCAGGTTGAACGGCGTTTGGGTAGCTCGACGGAAACGGGTGAAGCCCGCGGCCGTCACCACGTTATGGATGCGCTCCTCGCCCGCTTGCGCACCGAGTCCCGCCCCCACCTCTTGCGCCAACGATGCAGGCGTACAGATCATGGTTGAAGCGGAGTAGTAAATTCGGCCTACCGCGTTGTGATTGTCTTCGGGGCGATCGTTCGCAAACGGTTCCACTATCATCCATGTTCCATCCGGTTTCAGCGTGGAGAGAACGTGCTTTGCGGCACCCGTCGGATCGCCCATGTCGTGCAGGCAATCAAAAAACGTAACGAGATCGTATCCTCCATTGTCGGGGTAATTCTTAGAGCTCGCGACCTCGAACGTCACATAGTCCATCAAGCCGTCGCGGCCTGCCACATGGCGCGCATATTCGATGGATCCGCTGTGATAGTCGAAGCCGTAAAAGCGTGATTTCGGAAAGGCTTTGGCCATGAGCAGAGTCGAGGCGCCGTGACCGCAGCCGACATCACCGACCGTTGCGCCCGCCGTCAGCTTCTTGCTAGCACCTTCGAGCGCCGGAATCCAAGAACTCAACAGGTGATTCTCGTAGTTGGGCCGAAAAAAGCGCTCGGTACCAAAAAAGAGATTCGTATCATGTTCGTGCCAACCAACTCCTTCTCCTGTGCGGAATGCCCGGGTGATTTTTGGTTCATCCTTGAAACAGGATGAAACAATGTGAAAGGCCCCGGGGAGATCCTGCGAGGTAAGCATAAATGCCTGCTCCGGCGGCAACTCATATCGCTGCGTAGCCGGATCGTACATGACGTACCCGCTGGCCGCGTTGGCATTCAGCCACTCGCGTACGTAGCGCTCGGCGGTCTTAGTCTTGGCAGCCAGTTCCGTGGACGTCAGCCAGCCCGCGCCTGACATGGCTTTGTACAGGCCCAGTTTGTCTCCGACCACGACAAGCGTCGCATGCATGGCCGCGCCGATGTCTCCTACCGCCTTCTCCATGAACGCGTTCAGTTTGGATTCGTCAAGTTTCGGAACTTCGTCAACCCTCGTCATAGAGCACCCCCAAGCAGTCGATTGGATGCGAATTGTATGGGAAGGAAGCGGGCAGTTCAAGAGTCACATAGCCCCTCGGAAGAGCATCTGCCAGCGGCCGCGAGGAGGCAATCCGGAAGGGCATCGACGCTGTGCGAATGCACCCCAGTTCAATTCACGGGGATGCCGGCAAAGCGTCATCCCTGCCCGCTTTTGTCTCGTCCCAGATAACTCTAAAGCGCCTGCAGAGCGTCTAACCCTGTGGAAGAACTTTACAGGGTTGGTCTGCTTGGATCGGGCGTATAATCTGGGCAAGAGTATGTTGGGCGGCAAAAGGGGTATTTATGAAATTGCGATGGTTGGCAATCGCTGTGGCGTTAGCGGCGTTCAGCGCAGGGCCCTGGACGGTGGCGCAAACACAGGATCCGAATCAGAGTCCCGGACAGAGTAATCCTGGACAAAACAATCCAAGTCAAACCCAGCCTGGGCAAACACAGACCCAGACTCAAACCCAAACGCCCGCTCATGACCCGGACAATGGTCAGCCAAAAGCCGCCGACATTCAGAACGCGCCGGCGCAGCCACCCGCAGCGCTGCCTACAAAGGATGACGACCAGATCAAGCATGATGGAACCAAGACCGACGTGGATGCGGTTGGGAACCGCAATGTAGGTTGCGGGCGCGGTGTTGGCAACTGGTACACCGTGGAGGGACAGGTAGCGCGGGGCCGGGTGTATGCGCAGCAGATTGAATCGCAGGTCAAACTGATCAACGACCCTGTGATCACCGAATACGTGAACCGTGTCGGGCAGAACATCGTGCGAAACTCCGATGCACAGGTGCCATTCACCATCAAGGTAATCGATTCCGACGTGGTCAATGCCATGGCGCTTCCCGGCGGATTCTTTTACGTGAACTCAGGTTTGATCCTGGCAGCCGACGAAGAAGCCGAAATGGCAGCGGTGATGGCGCACGAGACCGCCCACGTAGCGGCGTGCCACTATGGGCGCGAAATGACTCGCGCGAATCTGCTGCAGATGGCATCGATCCCATTCATCTTTATGGGGGGGGTTATCGGCTACGCCGGGTACGAAGCAGCGGGGCTGGCGATCCCCATGACGTTTTTGAAGTTCTCCCGCGGCTTCGAGGCCGAAGCCGACTACCTCGGCCTGCAGTACATGTACCGGGCCGGGTATGACCCATCGGCATTTGTCTCGTTCTTCGAAAAGATTCAGGCTATGGAGAAGAAGAAGCCAGGGACAATCTCCAAGGCGTTTGAAACGCACCCACCGACTGAGGATCGCATCGAGAAGTCGCAGGAAGAAATTCGAAGGATCCTGCCGTCGAAGCAACAGTATATTGTGACCACCTCGGAGTTTGACGAAGTGAAGGCGCGGCTGGCGTCGATTGAGAATCGGCATAAGGTGCTCGATCCGAAGGATGCCAACAAGCCCAGCTTGCGACGGACTTCCACGAGCAGCAGCGATGGCAACGCAAACGGCAAGAGCGATGATGACCGTCCGACTTTGAAGCGGCGGGACGATTCATCGAACTAAAATGATAGCGAGAAAAAAGAAACATGGAACCGGCGGCTTCGGCCGCCGGTTTTGCGTTTCCGGCTTGCGCATCCGGTTGCCGGAGCCCGCTAGGGTAAGCTACGCTAGTCTCATAGCGCAGGCAGCGAGGAGCAGCAGTTTCCATGCCAGACAACACACTCACGATTACCGACAATCGCACGGGACAGATTTATACCGTTCCCATCGAGAATGGAACCATTCGGGCGATGAATCTGCGGCAGATCAAAACGGACAAGGAAGATTTTGGGCTGATGACGTACGATCCGGCTTTCATGAACACGGCGTCCTGTCGCAGCACGATCACTTATATCGATGGCGATCGCGGGATCTTACGCTATCGCGGATATCCCATCGAAGTGCTGGCGGAGCGTTGTACCTTTCTGGAAGTGGCATACCTGCTGCTCTTTGGAGAATTGCCCACCACGTCTGAGCTTAAGGGCTGGGTGCACGACATTACGTATCACACCATGCTGCACGAAGCCACGAAGAAATTCATGGAGGGTTTTCGTTATGACTCTCATCCGATGGTAATGTTTGTGAGCACGGTGGCGGCGCTTTCCAGCGTTTATCCGGAGGCCCGCCAGATTCACGAAGCCGAAAACCGGATGCTGCAGATTAAGCGGCTGATCGGCAAGGTGCCGTCCATCGCGGGCATGTCGTATCGGTACAACGTGGGGTTTCCCTACGTGTATCCGGATAACGACTTGAGCTACACCGAGAACTTCATGAACATGTTGTGGAAGATGGTAGAGCCGAAATATGTGGCGAATCCTGTGCTGGCACGCGCGCTCGACATCCTTTTCATTTTGCATGCGGATCACGAACAGAACTGCGGGACAAGTGCGATGCGCACCGTGGGCAGTGCGCAAACCGATCCTTACCTGGCCACGGCATCGGCGGCGGCGGCTCTGGCGGGGCCGTTGCACGGCGGAGCCAATGAAGAAGTCCTGAAAATGATCGACGAGATCGGCACCAGGGACAATGTTTATGCCTATATTAAGAGAGTGAAAGAAGGCCACGGCAAGCTGATGGGATTCGGACATCGCGTGTACAAGAACTATGATCCTCGAGCGAAGATCATCAAGTGGACCGCGGAACAGGTATTCAAGGTTACGGGACGCAACCCGAAGCTGGATATCGCGCTGGAGTTGGAGCGCATTGCCCTGGAAGACGACTATTTCGTAAAGCGCAAGCTCTACCCGAATGTCGACTTCTATTCCGGAATCATGTATCAGGCCATGGGATTTCCACCGGAGATGTTCACGGTGCTGTTCGCAATTCCGCGCACGGCGGGATGGTTGGCGCAATGGCAAGAATTGGTGAACGATCCGGAGCAGAAGATTACGCGCCCCCGGCAGATCTATATCGGTCCCGACGAGCGGGAGTTTGTACCGATGGAAAAGAGGACCGCAGCAACAGTTCCAGCGCGCTAGTTTTGCAAGGGGGAAGGCGTGGTCGGAAGTACGAGTACCGCTAAGGGTATCGAAGTCTGAAGGCTCGATCTTTTGAGTCGATCTCTGGATGTTCGGTCTTACACGGCTTGTTTAGTGGCCAGCGAGGCTACGTACTCGCGACTCTCTGCCGGTGACGTGATCACCTTCATCTCCTGCCAATCATAGGGAAATTCTTTTCCGCAATCGAGGCAAGCTACATAGGTCCCGGTTAAAGCACCTGCCTGAGGACGGCGTGCCGCCCCCCGAATGGTGACTGGAAAGCTGTAGCGGGAGTGTCTGCAACCAAAAACCAGGTCAATCAGTTTTGCAACCATAAAACACCTTCCACACCCTTGGGTCTTCATCCTAGGGTTGTTCTGAATAGCCCCCCGTTATCCACCACAGACTACACTCAATGCCTTAGATTCACGCAAGAGAAGAATGGTTTCTGGTTCTTCTCGTAACGGAGATGGCTCCCAAAATGGGGCTCACTCCTCATGCGTCTGTTTGCTGTTACTTCGGGGGAGATTATGCAAGAAGTTGCACAGCTGCTCTGTTGAAGAGCGCAGAGGCTATTCAATACTAAACTGGAGGCAAATTCAAGGCCTTCCTTATGGTTCCACGTTCTTTCTGTATCTTCTCCTGCAGAAGAGTGATGCTATAGATGAGTTGCTCCGGTCGAGGGGGACAACCGGGCACATAAACATCCACGGGAACTACCTGGTTGACGCTTTGCACCAGGGCATAGTTATTAAAGACTCCGCCGGAGGTGGCGCAGGCGCCCATCGAAATCACCCATTTGGGTTCGGGCATCTGCTCCCACAATAGCCGGATCACGGGCGCCATCTTGTACGCGACGCGGCCGGCAACGATCATGAGATCGCTTTGTCGCGGGGATGGGCGAAACACTTCCGCTCCGAAGCGCGCAATATCAAAACGCGAGGCTCCCATCGACATCATCTCGATGGCGCAACAAGCCAAACCGAACGTCATCGGCCAGATGGAACCCTTGCGCATCCAGTTCACGGCTGAATCGAGTGTGGTCAACACCACACCCTCCGGCGTGGGGTTGCCGAAGGTCAGGTCTTTGACCACTTTCTTGCCATTTTCGACGTCGACGTAGGGACCGAAATTTAGAGCGCGGGACATTGCACTCTTATTCTAAACCGGCGCGACCACGATTCACCAGCGACGAAACGTTACATGACAAATTCCACGGTGCAAAATGCTTGACAACGCACTGGCGCAGCCGTAACCCCGAGCGTCGTAGACAGCTTTGTGGTTGAGTTGGCCGCGAATACAGTCGTCACAGGAAGCAGCTCGGGCGGTGGTGGCAAGCCGGGATCCAAGCCGAAGCCAGGACCTAAGCCGCCCAAACCACCGAAACCAACCAAGCCACCGAAAACGAGACGCTAGGTAGAATCAGCAGCCCCCCAAAAAACCGCCCTCGCTGTCACGTCGCGGTGAGGGCGTTTTGGCGTTTGAAGACGTTCCTTACTTGTCACGGATTGACTACAATCTTGCCGAACATTTAGCTATTCTCCTTTCATGGTGAAAGGACAGCCGCCAAAAGATTTGCTAGGGCGGCGCACGTCCCCAATCCGCAAATCACGCAAACCACGAGGTAAGAAATTCTCTTTAGATTGGAAGTATTGGACCGGGCTGCTATTAACACTAATTGCCCTATGGCTAGCAGTAGAAGATAGGCCGGTTGTTTCAGTCGGCCCTCCCACTGACACGGGCAACATTTTTTCCACTCCACTTACGGTTGTCAACAACGGCGTGCTTCCAATTCGGAATGTTTCTTTTGTAACCTTTGTCTATCAGGGCAAGACGGAAGCTGGAACCACATTCGCCTACAACATCGTCGAGAACCGCACCCTTCCCGTAGGCGTACTCATGCCCGGAGAGCCGGTTACGACCAACCTCAAGGCGTTCACTGGCGGAAGCTATTCCTCCGTTGTGAGCCTCTCGCACGACCCTAAACAAATCTTGGTCTCTTATCTCGACGTTGCGCTCATCGCTTATTTCACACCCTCGTGGGTACCTTTCTGGCATAGACACACAGTTTTTCGATTTAGGACGATTAGAACCAGCGACGGCATAATATTGCGACAGGTCCCCGCCGAAGGCATTGAGAGCGAATTTAATAAAATACGTAATCTTAGCCCCTAAAATTCAAAACAGCCCATAGGACCATTTCGATTCTCTTGATTCACGAAGCCAAGCCCCTCGAAATAAGTTGACACGGCCTTCTTGACAGCACTACCATGCCGCCGTGGTGCGCATGATCTTGCCGCGTGCCATTCCCAGCAGAGCAGTTTCCCCCACCGCATCTGTTTGAGACGTGCCCCACACTTACTCAGCCGTGGAGGATACGATGAACAGAATTCTGCTCGCTTTCTTGCTGGTTATTTGCGTCACCGGCGTACAAGCGCAAACTTACACAGTCACTGACTTGGGACCACTTTCACCGACGGCTATTAACATCCGGGGTCAGGTTGTCGGTAACTACAAAAATCAAGCGTACATCTGGGACAATTGGAGGGGCATGCAGAGCTTGGGTACATTGCCTGGCGGAACATCCAGCTACGCCGCAAGCATAAACGACCTTGGAGTCGTTACAGGTACTGCTGTTGCACCTGGGACCGTGATCTCCCCGTATTCTAATCTCCCGAATCAAGAATGTAGTGATCTCACCCAGCCCTTCGTATGGACACCCCCGAAAGGCATGCTGGCTTTGGGTTCTGTCGCTCCTCCCTTCAGCGCTGCGTTTTACTGGTGTGCTTATGCCTTCTATGGCACGGACATCAATGATCTTGGTCAGGTAGTTGGATACGACGTTGGGCCGGATTTCTATATGTTTGCCTTACTGTGGACAAGTGCGCAAGGCATGACTTCTTTCGGGGACACCTGGCCTCCCTCCGCGGCCAACGGAGTCAATAATATGGGCCAAATAGTTGGCCAAGATGCAACATTCGAATTGTGGGAGGCTGGAAACGGGCTTGCAACATCGTGGACAAATGGCGTTGCGACGGACCTGGGAACGTTAGGTGGCGCAGATGTGGTGAACTACAGCAGCGCAGCGAATGGAGTGAATGACCTCGGACAGGTTGTCGGCTGGTCCACCACAACGCCGGTCCGTTGCTATCCTCCCAATGAGGAGACATGCCCTATGCATGCGGTCCTGTGGACAAGAAGTGAAACAATACTGGATTTGGGGACTCTTCCCGGTGACACACTTAGCACGGCGCTGAAAATAAACTTGTTCGGGCAGGTCATCGGCTCTTCGGGGAATAGCATGTCTCTCTCCCAGCACCTGGCGACGATCACAGTTATTGGCCGTCCATTCGTTTGGTCCGAGCACAGCGAAATGGCGGATCTTAACACTCTGATTCGCTCTGGTTCAGGTTGGGTCCTTAACTCGGTGAGCGACATTAACTTCTGGGGACAGATCGTCGGATCGGGTACTTTCGACGGTGAGACACACGGTTTTCTGCTGACACCTAAGCTGTAAGGGGCAAACGGAACGACAGGACGATCTCCCAAGCACGCGGCTAGTTGGTTCAGGATGCAGGGGAGCCGGAAAATTGGCTCCCTTTTAACTTGCCGGTTTTCAATCAGATTAGTTTCCTACGGGTTCACCACGATCTTGCCGAACATTTGGCTTTTTTCAAGATACTCATGGGCAGCGCGAAGTTCGCTGAGGGGAAACGTACGGTCGACCACTGGCCTCAGCCGCCCGGCAAAGACGTGCCGCAAAACTTCGTGAAGCTCTCCCGTGGTTCCCATGTAAGAGCCCAGCAACGCTAATTGCCGGGCAAAGAGATGCCGGAGGTCGATGCCCACGCTCGGCCCGGTGGTCGCACCGCAGGTGACGAGGGTGCCGCCGCTCTTGAGAGATTTGACACTCTCGTCCCAGGTGGCTGCTCCTACATGCTCGACCACGATGTCAACGCCTTCTTTATTCGTGATCTTGCGCACTTCCTCGGAAATCTTCTGCTGATAGTGGTTAATGCCGAAGTCTGCGCCGAGTTCGCGGCCCTTGGCCAGCTTCGCTTCGTCACCCGCAGTGGTGATCACGCGGCAATGAAAGAGTTTGGCAATTTGAATCGCCGCAATCCCGACGCCGGAACTCGCTCCCAGCACCAACACTGTCTGTCCCGGACGAATAGCAGCTCGTCCAACCAGCATGTGCCACGCGGTCACGAAAACCAGCGGGACGCTCGCCGCCTGATTGAAATCAAGCGAGTCTGGAATCGCGATGACGCTGGCGGCGGGTGCTGCAAACAACTCGCAGTTGCCGCCATCGACACCGTTGCCTAGAACGGTGAACTGCCGGCACTGATTCTGGACGCCGGAAACGCACTTCTCACAATATCCGCAAAAGTGCATCGGAGCCAGCAGCACTCGCTGCCCCGCCTTGAATCCGCCGACGTATTCGCCCACTTCGACGATCTCGCCGGCGATATCGCTGCCGAGAATGTGCGGCAGCTTTACCCCTGGCAGTCCCTTGCGCACCCATATGTCGAGATGATTCAGCGAGCAGGCCCGCACGCGCACCAGCACCTGATCTTTGCGCGGCTGCGCGTCGGGAATATCTTCATAGGTTAAAACTTCAGGCCCACCAAATTGATGAATGCGTACGGCTTTCATAACGTGTTCTCCCGTCGGATCTGATCTAGACAAGCATACTTCCCCAGGTCGGGAATCCCAATCGGGAGTGCGAGTGAAATTTATTGAACTGATTCGCTCGAAGAAGCGGATTATCGAGTAGGATTTCTCTTGGCGAGTTGATGTCTAGAGGGTGTTGCCAGTGGGTACTGGACACGGCTTGCCAAGCCGGTGAGTGGCTTCATTAGCCACTGCAGTTCGACTCTGCCGCCCTCCGTGTTCCACTCACCAAAAGTAAGCTTGACAACCGCTCTGCGCGAGTTCACGATGAGGATGCTTGGCAAGCCGCGTCGTACTTCAACTGGTTTAGAGCAACGAGCCCCGGAGTGATGGACCCGGGGCTTTTGCTTATACGTTTGACTCCACCTGTTGACCGACTGATAATCAGAACTGGTTTCAGGCTTCATGGATATCTACGAACAAATTGTCCAACTTCGTCGCGAAGGGCGAACAGGCGCGGTTGCGACCATTGTTAATGTGCGCGGCTCGATCCCTTCGTTCCGCACGGCAAAGATGCTGGTGCGCGACGACGGCTCTATTGTGGGGACGATTGGCGGCGGATGTGTTGAGGCAGATGTGTGGCAAGCGGCGCGCGAGGTGATGGAATCTGAGAAGTCACGGACATTGACCTTTGATCTTAATCAAGATCCAAAGTACGACACTGGCTTGGTCTGCGGCGGCACGCTAGAGGTTTTTGTTGAGCCTATTTTACCTCCAGCTTTACTTTATATTTTCGGTGCAGGCCATGTAGCAGTAAATCTTTGTAAGGTTGCAGCGAGCGCAGGTTTCGACCCCATTATCACGGATGATCGCACATCCTACGCCACCCAGGAACGTTTTCCAGCAGCGCGCGAGGTTCGTGTCCTCGACTTCGATGAGGCCACGCGGAGCCTCGAACCGAACGAAACTTCCTACATCGTAATCGTCACCCGAGGTCATCGAGACGACATGCGCATCTTGCGATGGGCGGTGCAATCTCGCGCACGCTATATTGGCATGATCGGTTCCAAGCGCAAAGTGATCGGGATCTTCAACACGCTCCGGAACGAAGGCGTGGCCGCGCATCTGTTCGACCGCGTTCACGCTCCTATTGGAATCGACATCGGCGCCGTTACACCTGAGGAGATTGCAGTTGCGATTACCGCGGAGTTGATCGCGATCCGCAGGCACGCCGATGCTGGCCTACCTCACATGAGCTGGTTCCGGTCCCGGGAGTCGCAGCCCGACGTGGATGCGTCGGACGCCGCGCTTGAAGAACGCGAGTGAATTGTTAATGTTTGCTGATTGCATGTCGAGTTTTCAGCAGGGCGTCTTCGTTTCACAAATCAAAACCAGCAATCAAAAATCAACAATTTCCCGAGCTTCCCTGTTATCTTCGCTGCATGACTCGCGCTACCAGCTTTGCCGGCGTGATCCTGGCCGCTGGAGAATCCTCGCGCATGGGTAGGGATAAGGCCCTGCTGCCGTGGCCTCCATCGATAAGCGGGAAAGCGATTTCCAACGATACGTTCCTCTCGGCGGCAATTCACTCGCTCTTGCCGGTCACTGAATATGTCGTGGTCGTGGTTGGAAAAAATGAAGCGGCTCTTGCGCCGATTATTTATGCCAACGGAGCGTCTCTCGTCGTGAACCCTGAGCCGGGTCGTGGGCAGTTCAGTTCGCTGCAGGTGGGTCTGCAGGATGTGCTCAATCATGGCCGTGACGCCGCCATGGTTACTCTGGTCGATCGCCCTCCTGTGGGCAATGCGACTGTCCAGATTCTCCGTGATGCTTTCGAAACTGCCAGTCTGAACATATGGGCGGCAGTGCCTGAGTTTTCGGGCAAGCACGGACATCCATATCTTGTGGGGCGCGAAATGATGGAAGCGTTTCTGCGTGTTCCCGCCACATCGATCGCGCGTGACATTGAGCACCAACTCCAGGAGCACATCCAATATGTCGAAGTTGATGATCCCCTCGTCGCTGTGAATGTCAACACTCCGGAAGATTACAAGGCGCTGTCCGCACCCGACAATTCCTGATTATCGATTTCGGATTGTTGATTGAACGGCCAATCACCCCTAATCGCAATCAAGAATCAGCAATTCTTTCGCTCGCCCGCCATTGCGCGCTTCACCTGAGGCACGTTATCGTCGATGCATGGATCTTGCAAAGGCAGAAACATTTCATCCCGTCACCAACGAATTCCTCGATTCGGTGCTTCGACTCGATCCACGGGTTGCGGCGTTTGACTGCGACGGCACGCTATGGGCGGGCGATGCCGGTGAGCGCTTCTTTGATTGGGAACTGAGAGATGGCAATCTTGTGGCTGACTCGCTCGTCCGTCCGTTGCGCGAGCGCTACGCTGCCTACCGCCGCGGCGAAGTCGAAGAAAGTACCATGTGCGGCGAAATGGTGACCATGCACCGGGGAATTTCAGAATCGAGGGTGATGGAAGCTGCGGTTCACTTCTTCGATCAGTTGTTCGTCGAGCAAATTTTCCCGGAGATGCGCGAGTTGGTTCGCCGCCTGCAACAAAATGGCTGCGAAGTCTGGGCGGTTTCATCTTCGAACGAGTGGGTGATCCGCGCTGCCATGAATCATTTCGGAATACCGGAAAACCGCGTCCTCGCCGCCAAAGTATCAATTGATAGCGGAATTGTCACCGATCGCCTGATCCGCGTACCCTCTGGCGCAGGCAAACCGCTGGCTCTGCGCGAAGTTGTCCGGAAAGAAATTGACGCCGCATTTGGAAACTCTCGTTGGGATTCGGAAATGCTGGCGACGGCAAGACGGGGGGTTGCGGTGAATCCGAATCCGGATTTGGAGGCGGTTGCCCGGGAGCGCGGCTGGCGGATTTATTTTCCAGAGGGCACTGGGCGGCGCGAGTGAACTGTCGGGCCTCAACGTCTCAGCTTGCAGGCGGCAAAGAGCCTTCGAGCTGCGCTCGAATGGACAGCCGGGGGCGGCTGTCCCCACATGATTCTCTCAGCACTCCGAGACACCTGCCATTTAGAATTAGGTTGCTCATGTATTCCGCGCAGTTACTCGATCATTTTCAGAATCCGCGCAATGCAGGGGACATTGCAGACGCGGACGCCACGGCAGAAATTGAGAACCCGGCGTGCGGCGACGTGTTGCGAGTCACATTCAAGGTCAGCGCGGAGCGGATTGTCCAGATGCAGTTCAAAGCCAAAGGATGCGTCGCGACGATTGCGTGCGCGTCCGCATTGACCGAATTGGTTGTCGGAAAGACGCTGCAGGAAGCTCAAAAGCTGCGGCGTGAAGACGTGAGCGCTGCCGTAGGCGGGCTGCCGCAGGCCTCGACCCATGCGGCACAGTTGGCACTGGACGCTCTTTTTGCAGGGTTGAGGTCGATCAATCTTTAACCTGAATTCATGCCTGTTTACCGCATACCAAGTCGCATCGCCTGCCTGCATCCGACCATTCATCCCGAATGTTTTCCTTGCACGGAAGGAATCCTCCAGATTACCGGTGTGCAATCTTCGACAGCCGCGAATCTCCAACTCTGAGTTAAGATTTTGCTTATGCCGGTCGCCACCAGAATCGAAGAGGTCCGCAACGAGATCACGGAACTTGCGCAATCAACCCCCACAGCTAGAGCTCTAATGCAAGGCGTCTGCAACCTCTTGCATGAGCGCATGCTGAAGTACAACTGGGTGGGGTTTTACATGCTCGAGCCGGGAGCCAAACCGCCCATGCTGGTGCTTGAGGTTTTCGTGGGAGCCATGACTCCCCACACGCGAATCCCTCTCAACCAGGGCATTTGCGGGGCGGCCGCCTCCAGCGGAAAGACAATCGTGGTAGACGACGTGAGTAAAGATCCGCGATACCTCGCCTGTTCTTTAGAGACTAAGTCGGAAATTGTCGTGCCGATTTTCGTCAAGAACGAGGTCGCTGGAGAGCTAGACATTGACAGCCATTTTTCCGCCGCCTTCAGCATCGAGGATCAGAAACTCGTCCAGTACTGTGCGGAAGTGGTGGGGAGAAAGCTTGAGAAAGGTAGCAGCTAGAACGGTCAACGATCGACCATCTCAGACTGTAGCCGCACGCCTGATTCTTCTCCGCTTTCGCTTCTGACTTTACACAGCACCTGATATTGGTTTCGAAATATGAAACGCGTCGTCGCAGCCGTGATCGAAAAAAATGGCAAGGTTCTGGTCTGCCAACGTACGCGACATCAAACGATGCCGCTGAAATGGGAGTTCCCCGGCGGGAAGATTGAAGAAGGCGAACAGCCGCGCGACGCGCTGCGGCGGGAACTGGAAGAAGAATTAGGAATTCAAGCCAAGATCGGTGATGAAATTGCCCGCCTGCAGCATACGTACCCGAATGGAGCCGCAGTTGAGCTACGCTTCTTTATTGTTCGCGCTTATGGAGGCGAGATCGAAAATCGCATCTTTCGCGATTTGCAGTGGTCGGCTCCTGGGGATCTGGCTTCGTATGATTTTCTTGAAGCAGATGCGTCTCTCGTCAGGGACTTAGTGGCGGGACGGCTTATTTGATACGGAGATCGCGAGCGTAAACAAAAGCTTCTAACGCAGAGTTCGAGGAGAAAAAACTCCGGAGGACGCGAAGCGACAACAACGGCGGTCCGGAACCCGCCGATCCTAGCTGCCGCTTCTTAGCGTCCAGAACCATGCCATCGTCAATCCAATCATTACCACCGTTGTCAGCCACGCCACGACATTGAACAGCCGTGTGTTGACGTATTCGCCCATCAAGTCTTTTTTGTTGATTAGCAGCAGCATGAAAATCAATACGAAAGGCAGCACTGCACCATTCACCACCTGCGACAGTACGGCGATTCTTACCAGCGGCAGGCCCGGAATTAGAAGTACAGCCCCGCCAGCGACGATCAGCAGCGTGTAGAGCCAGTAGAAAAAAGGAGCGTCGCCGAACTTCTTATCCACTCCAGATTCAAAGCCCAGGCCTTCGCATACGGTGTACGCGGTGGAAAGCGGCAGAATCGACGCCGCAAACAGCGATGCGTTGAACAATCCCACGGCAAATAGAATGTAGGCATACTTTCCCGCCAAGGGCTTGAGTGCCTGAGCCGCATCCGCCGCGTATTTGATGTCGCGGAACCCGTGCACATACAACGTCGCAGCGCAGGTTACGATGATGAACCAGGCCACCACGTCAGTAAAGATGCAGCCTGTAATCACGTCCCAGCGCGAAGCCTGGAGGCCGCGCCGAGTTACTCCTTTCTCCACGATCGAAGATTGAAGGTAGAACTGCATCCAGGGCGCGATGGTTGTGCCGACCACCCCAATCACCATGAATAGATAAGCTTGTTCACGAAAGGAGTGCAGGGCCGGCAGCCTGACGGTTGCGATTAATGCGTCCTTCCACTGTGGATGTGCGCGCGGTCCGGCAAGGATGTAGGTGATATAGAAGAACGACGCTGCCAGGAAAACTTTCTCCACACTCTTGTATTGCCCCTTTACCACGATCAGCCATACGATCACCGCGCAGACCGGCACGGTTACATAGCGCGATAGCCCAAACAATTCCAGACTGGTGGCGATGCCGATAAATTCCGTGACTACGTTACCGAAGTTGGTAATCAGAATCCCCAACATCATCAGAAAGGTGATGCGGAAGCCAAACTCTTCGCGGATCAGATCGCTGAGTCCTTTGCCTGTTACCGCGCCCATGCGGGCGCTCATCTCCTGCACGACGATAAGCGCTAGCGTGATCGGAATCATCGTCCACAGCAGGAGAAAACCGTATTGCGCGCCGGCCTGGGAATAGGTCAGGATACCGCCGGCGTCGTTGTCGACGTTCGCCGTGATGATGCCCGGCCCCACTACGGCCAAAAACAGCAGTATCCGGCTCTTCCAACGCTTCAGCTTCATGAGAGCAATTCACAGACATAGGATTTACAACCAGGTACGGCATGCGCAGGCGGTCTCAGTGCACAGTCCGGCCTCAAGGCCGCATCAGAATACATGGGCGACCCGTCTCCGGGATAGATGAAAATGAAAAATTATGGAGAAAATTATCAAGGCGAATTTGAACAGCCTGCCAAGCCACGATTTCTCGGCGACCGTCAGGTGCATCGACAAGCGTTTTGCGGCCCCGCCAGTTTAAGATGTTTGCAGGAACATATTTTTGATGACCAAGAACTCCACGCGCGCCATCTACTTGTTAATCGCTCTCCTTGTCGTGTTGCTCGACCGCTGGACAAAGCACATCGTTGCGCAGCGCATCGCGCTTTACTCTCACATCCAGATTATTCCTGGGTTTTTTCGGCTCACGCATACCGAGAACACAGGCGCAGCCTTCAGTCTTTTCGCCGATTCACCCTCGCCCTGGAAGACAGCCTTGCTGATCGCGTTTTCAGGGATTGCCCTGGTGGTGGTGTCAGTATTGCTTTGGAAAAATAATCACGCCCACGTTGCCACCGGGGTTGGCTTGTCGCTGATTATGGGAGGGGCGTTGGGAAATCTCTGGGATCGCGCGACAAACGGCCGTGTCGTCGACTTTCTTCTGTTCTACGTGAGGCGATATCAGTGGCCGGTCTTCAATCTGGCGGATAGCGCCATCGTGGTGGGAGCCGGGCTGTTGGTGCTCGAGATTCTGTTTCACAAATCGAGCGGGCCGGAAGAAATCGCGGCCAAAATAAACCCGCGTTGATCCACGAATCTTTCATTGACACAGGTTACGTGTCCACTTATACTGTGTTCATGAATGTAACGCTATCGGTGGACGAACAATTGCTGGCTCGCGCCCGCAAGAAAGCGGAGGCCCTCGGCAAGAGCCTCAATCAATTGATTCGGGACTACCTGCAATCGCTGGCAGGCGTGGACGACCCGGAACGAAGTATCGAGGAGTTCAAGCGGCTCTCGGGCAAGGGCAACTCCCGGGGCTGGCGCTTCAACCGCGACGAAATTCACTCCCGGCAAGACCATGCCCGCTCGTAGCTTCTTCGACACTAACGTTCTCCTTTATGCGGACGACAAAGCTGCGCCCGCAAAACAGAGCCGCGCCCTGGCCCTGGTGGTGGAGCATCGCCGCGCGGGGACGGGTGTGGTCTCGATGCAAGTGCTGCAGGAATATTTCGTGTCCGTCACGCGGAAGTTGCGGGTAGATGCGGCCATTGCCCGCCGAAAGGTTGAACTGCTGGCAGAGTTCGACGTCGCTGCACCGGAACTGGCGGACATTTTGGCCGCAATCGATCTGCATCGACTTCACAGCTTTTCCTTCTGGGACGCTCTGGTCGTCCGGACCGCCAAGCAGTCCGGTTGCACCGTACTGTTCTCGGAAGACATGCGGGATCGCCGGGAGGTCGATGGGGTGCGGATTGTTAATCCGTTCGGATAAGAGGTCAGTGTTTAGTGTGACGGATAGCGCGATTGTGGTGGGGCGCGGGATTGTTGGTGCTGGAGATTCTGTCTCACAAGTCCAACGACGGAGAGGACTCTTCAGTCGCCGTCGGAGAACATTAACCGGCGATTCGTAATGAAATCCTAGTCCCTACGGGGTTCCGTACAACTGCTTGTACACGCTGGCATTCCGCAGGATGGCCTGCACGTACTCGCGGGTTTCGGTGAATGGAATTGATTCGACGAATTCCTGGGGGTCGCGATACTTGCCCTGGCCAAGCCATTCTTCGACACGGTCCGATCCGGCGTTGTAGGCGGCGAGGGCGTATTCGAACGATCCGAATTTATCGACCATGCCACGGAAATATCGCGTGCCCAATTGCAGGTTAACCGCTGGCGTATAGAGCTGGCTGGCGCTGTAGCGCCTCAACTTCTCTTCCTTGGCCACGAGTTTCCCGGTTTTAGGCAGCAACTGCATGAGGCCCACGGCATTGGCACGCGAAACCGCGTTGGGATTGAATTCCGACTCCTGCCGGATGAGTGAAGCTACCAGGTAAGGGTCGAGTCCATTCGCCGCTGCCGAGCGTTTCAGATCGTTCCAATAAGCCTTGGGGAAAAGCGCCTCCCAATATTTTCGCGGCAGGTCGGGAATGTCGAGAGCAAAATAGTTGGGCGCGCAATGTTTCATGACTTCGATGGCGCGGTCGTAGTGGCCGGTTTCGACATAGAGTTGCGCGGTTTCAGCCGGGCCCCAGCTGCCGCCGTCGGCCGCGGTGGCGGCTTGCAGTTCGCGCACCGCAAAATCGACGAGCCCACCGTTCCCAAGCAGCTCCGCTTTCTGCACATGCAATTCATCGGACGGCGGCTCTGATTCTGTCACCTTTCCGTTAGTGTCGATGGGCGGCACGCGATCGAGCAAGGCAAATTCGGTAGTCGTGTCTGTGGCGGGAGGAAGCTGCTTCATCCTCTCCCGCGCCAACTCGGCATAATAAAAATTGCGATAGCGATCCGAAATCTTTTGGTAGAAGGCCCGGGCCATGGCCGGCTGATTGTCTTCCTCAGCGAGGCGTGCGCGCCAATATAAAGCCGCGGGAGTTTCTGCGCCGGAGGGATAGAGCGCGATCTGCTCTTCGAATGCCTTCTTGGCATCCTCGTTGCGTCCCTGCCGCAGCGTGAGCCAGGCGGCCTTCCAGTGCACGTAGGAAGCCCGTGCGCCATTGGGAAATCTTTGTTGCGCTTCGCGGAATGCGTCGAGCGCCTGATCATATTCGTGATGTACCAGATGCAGGTTTGCGGCGGAAAGCAGGGCCTGCTCCAGCCACGGACTGGTGGGGGCTGACTGCCGTAGCTCATCGACGGTGCGGAAGAAGGTATCGTTCTCATTCGCGGCCCATGCAACTTGACCCTGCAGGTACAGGCGCTGTGCGTTGGCTTCGCCCGTCACGCTGCCGAGCGCCGCAAGTTCTTGTTTGGCATCACGGTTCCGGCCACTGCGGTGAAGCGCATCCGCCAGGGCAAGCTGAAATGCGGCACGGTCATTCGATCCCGCCTCATTTGCCAGAGCGCGATATTCCTCCGCTGCCTCCGCATAGCGATGGCGACTCATCAGTGCATCGGCGCGGTTCTTGCGCTGGGCAACGGTTGGAGGCGGCACAGACGGAAGCTTTTTCAGTTCGGCATAGGCCGCATCCGCTTCGGCGCTCGTCGGCATAGTGTAGTAAATGTTTGCAAGCGTGTCGGCCGCCTTAGCGTTCTGACCTGCGGCGGCGTAGGCGCGGCCCAAGGCAAATTCCACATCCGAGCGGACAGGCGTGCGAATCGGCTCTAACAGGGTAACTGCCTCCGCAGGTTGGCCTTCGAGCAGGAGGGCGTCGGCATAGCTGACCGCGGCGTCGCGCACTAACAGCGAATCCGGGTGCGACTTGCCAAAGTCTGCCAGGTTTGCCACAGCTTCGGCGGTGCGACCGGTTTGCAAGTACGAAGTGCCAAGATAATAGGCGACGTAGTCGCCCAAGTCGCCGGCGTGGACCTTGGCGCGGTTCAGCGGATCAATGGCCTTCGCATAATCTCGATCCAGCACGTGAGCGTAGCCCAATACGAGCCATGCGAGAGCACCCGCGTCCTCTTTGGCATGAGCACGCGCATACGCGACAACCCCTGCGTAAGCCGGCAGTGTACGATCCTGCAGAAGTTGTTGCGCCATGGGACGCAGGCTGGCCGAAGCTACGAAAGCCTGACGCATGCGGCGAACCCGCGGCGAGACAGTCCGCGGCTTCCGTGCATTGGCATAGTGACGCCGGGCGGTACTGACGGCGGGCTTTTTGACAGCGGCTTTGTTAGTGGGAGTCTTAACGGTGTTGTTTGTGCTGGTTGCGGGGCTTTGAACGGACGGCGGTTGCGGAGACGCGTCCGCCTGAGCTTCTGTGGAATCCAATGCAGCGTGCAGCCCGGACTCTGCCGAAACCGGAGAGCAAAGGAAAAACCAGAGAGCTGCAGCTGCGAGCCCCCACCAGCACCCCTGCGAATCTGACCTCACTACGTTTGCTTTTACTTTTTGCAAAGACACGCTACTACCAGAACCTGCCGCTAATCTAGCGGTGGAAATTCGATCCCATGATGGAAACGTCATCTTCTGCAAGACTGCGCAATAACTCGTGCTGAAAATAGTCCCCGCTCGCGGCAGCTGTGCTGCCGTAACGCTTCTGAAATGTGCCACGGCTCTTATCAATATCTTCCTTGAGGCGATCGTAGAGATCCTTGTTGCGACGACCCTCGGCCACCTTCGCCTGATTGTAGAGCTTGATTTCATCCACCAGCAGTCGCGCGAATCGTTGTGCCTTGCGATGAAGGTCGGCATCGTCGGGCGAAAGTCCAGCCAGCGGATCGGTAGCTGCGGCAGGAGCCGCTGCGCTGGCCCCACGCGCCGATGCTACCTCCACCACTTCAGAGGCAGGTTCAGGATCGACCGGCAAATGCCTGGGCGCGTGCGCCGCAAAAGGATCGGAAAACGAAGAAACGGTTTGCACGGGTGGGGCCGCACTCTCCACCCTGTTCGTGACTGCGGCGTCTTCCTTCGCCGCTAATTGTTTGCGGAGTGAAGTCACCTCGAGCCAGGCGCTGGTTGCCATCACCAGCAAATCCAGAGCAGAGGCCTCCAACTTTCCACTTTCGCCACCATCCGCGTAAACCAGCGCTGCTACTTTGTCCTTGAGCGCGAGCGGCAAGACCAATACCTGCTCGTTGGAAGGCGCGCCGAACTGCTCCACGAACCGCCGGCCCATTTCCGCGACATTGCCTGGAGTAGCAATTCTGTTCTGGAAGGAATGCGCCGCTGGTCCGGCCGTGAGATCGAGTGAAAAATCCTTGACTGCTTCGTCTTCGCCGAAACCGCGAGCTTGCCATCCCGAGGCGGCGCCCGCCTTCACCACAAAAAGTGCGATCCGTGAGCAGTATTGGCTGGTCGCATCGAGCAAGGCGCGAAGAATTTCTTTTTGTGTCAAACCCGCATGGATATTGGAGACGGCATGAGCCAGCGTGGCGGAATCTTCGTGCGTGTGAACCCCGTCGGCGTGGGCACCGCTGGCCTGAGCCGGCAACAATTCCAACACCTGCTGCGCAATTTGTGACTGGAGCTGTGCCTGCAGCTGCGGCATCTGCGCCTGAAGGGATTGCGCAACCGCGTGCTCGACGACTTGCCGAATCTCGCTCTGCCGCGCCGCGCCCTGTTTCTCGTTTTCTTCCGCCATGCCTAGAGAACCGTACCCCTCAAAACCCTATGTCCGTAACCATCCATGGTAACCTTACGGTCTAAATGCTGATTATACGGCACTTGTGGGACTGCCCCAGAGTACGTCAGGACGTGTTCCATCGCGTACCCGCCCTTTCTCTGACTCTATCGCAAATGTCATCGGACTCGAAAGACGAAAGCGGTTGGGCAAACACTCGGGTTACCAAGTAGAATAACAGTTTGATTTGAAAAGCAATTCCGTTACCAGCAAAATACTGCATCGCCGAGAGAATGGGAGCCATCCAAAACAAACTAGAGGGGCCTGTTACTGATGAGCTGAGCCTGGTACAGGCGGCCAAGCGGGGTGACGACTCTGCGTTTGAAGAGTTGGTGCGCCGTTATGATCGCAACGTTTTTCGGATTGCGCAACACATCACCCAAAACCGCGAGGATGCGGAAGATGTGGTGCAGGAAGCATTCCTGAAGGCGTACGGAAACCTGGCGAAGTTTCAGGAGCAGTCAAAGTTTTACACCTGGCTGGTGCGCATCGCCGTCAACGAAGCGTTGATGAAGTTGCGCCGCAGGAAGCCCGAGCGAACGGTTTCACTCGACGAAGACATCAAGACGGAAGACGATTCTCTTCCTCGTGAGATCGCCGATTGGAGCCCAAATCCCGAGCAGCAGTACAGCCAGGCGCAGTTGCGGGAGATTTTGAGTAAGACGATCCAAGGCCTTCCCCCGGGCTTTAGGACCGTGTTTGTACTAAGGGACGTGGAAGGACTATCGACCGAGGAGACTGCCGCAGCGCTGGAGTTGAGTGTGCCAGCGGTGAAATCGCGATTGTTGCGGGCTCGCCTGCAACTTCGAGAACGGTTGGGGAGGTTCTTCCAGAAACGTGAGAGTGGAGATGGCGACCAGTGAAATGTTCTGAGTTTTTGACCGAGCTGACGAATTACTTGGACGGTGTACTCGACGAACCGACAAAAGTTGAGTTGGAGAATCATCTATCCTGGTGCCACAACTGCTACGTGGTGTGCGACACCACGAAGAAGACCATCGAGATCTATCGCGACTCGCAGCTTTATGAATTGCCCGAAGACCTCCGGACGCGTCTTCGCTCCGCGATCATGACCAAGTGCCAGCAGCACAAGAAGCGCGGCCCACAGAGCGTATGAAGAAGCGTCGCCGGGTCTAATTCCTCAGCTTTTTTCCGGAAAAGAGCGAGATGTCTTCGCTCCCTGTCATCCACGATAGCCTCGAACACTCAAGGTTCAAGGTAGCTTGAAGAGAATCGTAATCGTGCCATGCGCCGAAGTCGGCTTTCCATTAAGAAGGGTAGGGCTGTAGCGCCATTGGCGGACAGCCGCGACTGCGGACGCGGCCAGTATCGGCTCGCCGCGAAGTAGTTTGACTTCGCCGACGGTTCCATCTTCCGCGATCGAAACGTCCAAAGTCACCGAGCCCTCCAGCCGTAGAGAACGCGCCTCCGGCGGGTAGATTGGCATGACCTTGCGTATGACGTTGGCTTCGGTCACTCCTTCCGAAACTCTGGGCGCAAGCGCCGGCAAGCTGGCCGCCGACGAAATTACATTGGCCAACCTCTCGCCATTCTCAGGTATACCCACGATGATTGTCGGCGGCGGTTCATCGCGGGAAATCCCTGTCGATGATTTTAGAGTCGAGGACTTCAGCGTCGATCCCTCCGATGATGGCGCTGAGTCAGAATTCTTAACCGTCGTAGTCGGCAACCGCTCGGGGTTTGGATTGTCCATTTTTTCGACGGTGGCAGCGTTGCGCACAATGTCTTTCGGCCGAGACCTCTCGCGTTGAACGTTTGTGACGCTGCTTGCTAAGGGGAACATCGTCGGTGTGGTCGCGCCGGTCGTTTCGTGCGCAACCATCTGTGCCTGTGTAGTTGGCTGGGCCGATCCGGACTGCCCTGCCGGCTCACGCCAAGTCCGCAAGACAACCAAGGCAGCCAGTAACAACAGAAGTGCAGCTCCGCTCAGAATCCAGTAACTGCTCTTCGTCTTCAGAACAGTTTCCTTCAATATCGGCGTCGAGAACCGTTCGTCGCGGACCTCTGCAGCATTGCCAGAGCGGTCAAGGAACGCGCTCGCCTCCACAATATGCGAACTCGTAGCGCCGAATTCCTGCTGGTAGGCTGCTTCGGCGATCTCGCCCAGACTTTTCAAAAGGCCGATTTGCTCGTTAGAGAAGGCGTGGGTGCGGGTGGAGAAGACCTCCAGAATTCCAACGGTCGCCACGGCATCGCGCAAAGGCGCCACGGCGATTGAGCGTATCCCAAAAAGGCGGCAAACCTCAGGCTCCACGCGGCTGTCGCTTTGTGTATCGTCACAGCGCAAGACGCTGGATGTGCGGAAGCATTCACCGGAGATTCCCGATTCCACATTGAGGGCCGCTCCCAATTCAGGAGCAATGTCGCCGCTTCGAGCCCGACAGATGACCAAGCCATCGGTTCGCAAGGCGATCGCGGTTCCGTTGGCGCCCGTCAAGGTTCGCGCTGTGTCGGCGATCGCGAGTAGGATTTCATCCGGAGTATGGGCCCCAGCCGTTAGGGCGTCGCGCAATACGGCTAACAGGGCTGTCGCGCTGGATGGCGGGCTCGGTTCAACACCTGCGGAGGTTGGCGATACCGGTGGCTCACGCCCAGTTGGCTCGCATTCGGAGGAGGTCGGAAGCGGCGAAGAACTCATCTGGAAGGCCTCAAGTAACCAGGTTCGTGGAATAATCCGCCAGAGACGATCTTGGTTTGAAAGGCGAGTGCCTGAAAGTCTGCCGGAAAGAGATGCTGATGTCAATTCCAAAATGCGGCTGAAACCCGCGCAAAAACCGTTGTTTATCACATTTCCGACCGTATAAAACTTCAGCTTCACTATGCCAGACCGGAGCTATAATGTAACGAAACCGGGGTAGGGTTGATCATGAATCGCATTCGCGCTGGGGTACTCCTCTTAGTTTCCTTCGTGGTGGCCGCAAATGTTTTTTCCGCACCAGGTAGTAGCGCGCAGACTGGGGCTCCCTCTTCCCAGAACGATAAATCCGACGCCGTGCAGTCCGCTCAGAATCCTCCACATCAACAACCCGCTGCCTCGCCGATTCCAGCGAACGCGCCGCCTATCTCCAGACAAAGCCGTTTTGAACTCATCCGCGACTTTGAAACCCAACTCGTGTACGCGCGGACAGCTTTTCCCATGGGCACGAAGGGACTTCAGTTAAAGAGTGGTGTGATCACGCCGAATGGCGAAGACATGCGGCAGGTACTTGCGATTTGGGGACCGGCGATAAAGCCTGGAGATCCCGCGCATATTTCGTTTGTTCAAATCAAGAATGAGCACATTCATTTCGAGATCAACGGTGGTCCGATCCATCGCAAGAAGTGGTATCAGCATATTGAGGTTTCAGGCGCGAACGGTACCGGAGTAGCCGCGCCAGACAATCCTCAAGCTAATCCGCACGGATCGTTCGTCGACGTTTATTTCGACAAGCACGTTCCCGAGATGACGCCGCAACAGTTGCGGGAATTGCTTTATCCCGTGCTCGACTTCAACGCGCGGAGCAAGGAACAAGCCTATCTGGACACCGTGCCTCCGAAGGTGAAGGAAGCGATCCAGGCGCACCACGTGCTGGTTGGGATGAATCAGGAGATGGTCATCCACGCCAAGGGCAAGCCCCCAAAGAAAGTACGGGAGCGGGATGGTGAGACGGAATACGAAGAATGGATTTACGGTGAGCCTCCTGCCGACGTGGATTTCGTGCGCCTTGTCGGAGATGAAGTGGTGCGGGTGGAAACCATGAAAGTGGGTGGCGAAAAGATTGTGCGGACCGAGAAAGAAGTGATGCTGCCGCAGCCGGATCGGGAGGCGAAGAAAGAACCGGAAGTGCGTCCGCCGAATGCACCAAGTCTGCGGCGTCCGGGCGAAGATTCGGAAGACGTACCGAGGCCAGCGAATGGACCATCACCCACAATGCCCATGCCCCCGCCGGACTCGCCTCAGCCGCCGAGTGGGCCGAATGACATCATAGCCACGGACTAAAGCGATACTCACCGAGTCTTCTGGCTGCCCCACCCGCTTTCGCGACGGCCCCTACGTCGGTGAACGAGAGGGTCAATGCCGCGCCCGCAAACATCGTTAAGTTAGAATGCCAGCGTGGCTACCGCAATCCAATGTCGCGATCTGCGCAAGACCTACGACGGCAAAGTCGAGGCCGTGCGCGGGTTGAACCTCGAGATTCAAACCGGCGAATGCTTCGGGCTGCTTGGGCCCAATGGAGCCGGGAAGACGACCACCATCGAAATTCTTGAGGGCTTGCTCGGACCGACTTCCGGCGATGTTTCGATTCTCGGACATTCATGGCGCGAGAATGCGCGTGAGATGCGGGAGTGGCTTGGGATTTCGCTGCAGGAGACGCGGCTCTCGGAAAAGCTTACCGTCCGCGAAACTATCGAGCTGTTTGCCAGCTTCTATCGCGAGCCCCGTTCGTCCGCGGAAGTGCTCGAGGAGTTGCAGCTTACGGAGAAAGCCGACGCGTGGGTGGGAAAACTTTCAGGCGGGCAGAGACAGCGACTGGCCGTCGCGACCGCGCTGGTGTGCAATCCGAAAATCCTTTTCCTGGATGAGCCGACCACGGGACTCGATCCCCAGAGCCGGCGGCAGTTGTGGGACATCGTCCGCGAATTTCAGCGTGGGGGCGGCACCGTCTTACTGACGACCCATTACATGGACGAAGCCGAGCGGCTGTGCGACCGCCTGGCAATTGTGGATCACGGGCAGATCATCGCCGAAGGTTCGCCGCCCGACTTGATTGAGCGCCTGGGCGGGCATCACGTAGTGGAGTTTGATGTCGGCGGCAACTCGGATGGGACCGCGCTGGATGCCTGGCGCGGGCTGCCCAGTGTGGAGTCGGTGCGCGAGGATGATGGAATGGTGGCGTTGAGCGTAAAGGAACCCCACTTGACGATTCCTGCGCTGCTGGATGCGATCGGAAAGCAGGATCGCCAGTTGCAACACTTGACCACGCGACAGGCCAGTCTGGAAGATGTATTTGTGCGGCTGACGGGGCGGCATCTGCGGGAAGAATGAATAGGTTGGGTCTGTTATGAGCGTCGCAGAACAACTATCTGTCGCAGAAGAGAAGGTTCCACGCAAGCGCCCAACCAGGCGAAACGGGCGGTGGGCTGGGTACCGTCATCTCTTGTGGGCGCGCATGCTGGAATTAAAGCGCGAGCCGGAGGTTGTTTTCTGGGTATTCGTCTTTCCGCTCCTGTTGGCAACGGGACTCGGAATCGCCTTTCGCAATAAGCCGGCCGATGCATCCACGGTAGCGATTGTGGCGAGCACGGGAACGCAGCAAACCGAGGCGCTGCTGCAGCGTTTTGCCGAGCATGCACCGTTTAGAGTCGACGTGCTGGATAGCGAAACTGCAAGCAAGGGTTTCCGGCTTGGAAAATACGACCTCGTGATCGAAGCTGATAGCGCAGGCGGGCTGCAGTATCGCTACGATCCAGCGCGACCAGAGAGTGTTCTGGCGCGGGCAGAAGTGAACGATGCCCTGCAAGCCGCGGCCGGACGTAAAGATTTTGTTGCGACCAGCGTAGTAACGTCTTCCGAGCCGGGTTCCCGCTACATCGATTTCCTGATCCCTGGCTTGCTTGGGATGAACCTGATGAACTCGGGGATGTGGGGCATTGGATTCGCTCTGGTAGACATGCGGCAACGCAAGCTGCTCAAACGCTTTGTGGGCACGCCCATGCGGCGCGGAGATTTTCTGCTGGCGCTGATGTCGAGCCGCCTGGTGCTGATGATCATTGAGATCGGGTTGTTGCTCACACTTGGTGTCCTCGTCTTCCGCATGAGAGTGTTGGGATCGATACTCTCCATCCTGTTCCTGGGTGCCGCCGGTGCGATGTGCTTTGGAGGAGTAGGACTGCTGACCGCGAGCCGGGCACAGAAAATCGAAAGTGTGAGCGGCCTTATGAATTTGGTCATGATGCCGATGTGGATTTTTTCCGGCGTCTTCTTTTCTTACGAGCGCTTCCCTGCCGTAATTCAGCCACTCATCAAGGCGCTGCCGCTGACCGCTCTGAATGACGCCTTAAGGGCAAGCATTCTGGAAGGTACGCCGCTGATCCGTCAGTGGCCGCGGTTACTCGTGATGTCTTTGTGGGGTTGTATCTCGTTTGTGCTGGCACTCAAGTGGTTTCGGTGGACTTAATCTGGGCTGGGAGTTCGAATCAGGTTGGGTTATGTGGGCTAGATTTCGGAAGCATGGGCCTCGTTCGCTGTCTTGCAAGAAATTACGAACGAGGCCAGCTGCGGTGCTTGCGAGTACTACTCGATTAAGACTTCACTAGCTTGGCGGCTGCCTTTCGGACCCTCGCCCAGCGTAGCTTTTGCGCCTCGGCGATACGTCGGCGGGCATCCTTGCTCAAGGTACGGCCCGTCTTCTTGAGCTTCCTCCCACCAGCGTGACCGAGAGCATCCAGTGCTTTCCCTACCTGTCCCATCTCTCGTTCAAGACGGGAGTATTCTTTCCGCAGGGAAACGACAACTTTGTTCATCATCAGTGATACCCCCTTTCAGGTAAGGTAACATGGAAAACCTTGATTGAGATTCCTATAAGTGACTTTAATTCGAATGAGTGTAACTAATCCGGGACGGGTCGCTGATTGGAAAACGGCTACTGCACCGGGGTTAGTCCTTACCCTGCGCCGATAGTAGATAGGAACCGGGGTGCCTGACGCGCATTAGTAGCTTGTTCAAAGGCGAATGCCAGGCGGATGAGCGCTGGTTCACTCCAGGCACGCCCGAAGAAAGAGATTCCTACTGGTAGTCCGGAGATAAAACCCGCGGTCACATTAATATTTGGATAGCCTGCAACGGCGGCGGCATTCGAGCTACCGCCTCCCACGTGGTCGCCGTTTATGAGGTCGGTAAGCCAGGCCGGACCGCCGGTTGGGGCGACGATGGCGTCGAGGTGATACTTATCCATGGTGGCATCAATGCCTTCGGTGCGGGCGAGTTGGTGGTTCCTATCGAGCGCGTCAAGATATGTCTTTTCGGTAAGTGAACCCTTGGCTTCAGCTTTGAGAAACAAGTCCTGACCGAAGTAGGCCATTTCTTTCCGTTGATTGCGTTCGTTAAACTCGATTATGTCTTTCAAGGTGTGGACTGGAGCGTTGGGACCAAGGCGCGCGAGATAGGTATTGAGATCCGCCTTAAGTTCGTACATCAGAACCAATAGCTCGGTTTCATCGAACTTACCAAAGGTTTCAATGTCGGCAGGATCAATCAACGTCGCTCCCTGCTTTTTCATAACGTCGAGGGATTGCTCCATGAGAGCATCGACGCCATCGTTGAAACCGAAATATTTTCTCGCTACGCCGATGCGCGCTCTCTTGAGAGCCTTCGGGTCGCAGAACTGAGTGTAATCGGCATAGGATTTGCCCGCACTGGCAGCGGTCGCTGAATCCGTGGCGTCGATCCCGGTTAGCGCGCCCAAAAGGGTAGCCGCGTCACGAACCGTGCGGCACATTGGCCCAGCACCGTCCTGTGAGTGCGAGATTGGAATGATTCCGCTGCGGCTCACCAGCCCGACCGTCGGCTTGATGCCGGCAAGTCCGTTCGACGACGAGGGGCAAACGATGGACCCATCCGTTTCCGTGCCGATGCCGACAGCGCATAAATTGGAGGATATGCCCGCGCCCGTACCCGAACTGGATCCGCATGGATTGCGATCGAGCGCATATGGATTTTTTGTGAGGCCGCCGCGCCCGCTCCATCCGCTGGTGGAGTGGCTGGAGCGAATATTCGCCCATTCGCTGAGGTTCGTCTTGCCAAGGATCACGGCGCCTGCGCTGCGTAATTTTTGCGCGACGTAGGAATCCTGTGAAGGCCTGGAGCCGACAAGCGCGAGCGAACCCGCAGTAGTCATCATCTTATCTGCGGTGTCGATATTGTCTTTGATGAGCACCGGGATTCCGTGCATCGGTCCGCGCGGACCTTTCGCTTTGCGTTCCAGGTCGAGAGAATCGGCGATAGAGAGCGCGTCGGGGTTGAGCTCAATGATGCTATTAATCGACGGGCCATGTTTGTCGATCTCCTCGATGCGCGCCGAATATTTTTCGACGAGGGAGCGGGCTGTGAACTTGCCGGACTTCATTCCTTCTTGTAAATCGGCAATGGTAATTTCCTCGAGTTCGAATGGTTTGACATCGGCAACTGAAACGGCGGAGCCAATCTCTCGCGCCGCCCCCAGCGCCGGATAGAATGGGGCCAATCCCGCTGCGGTTCCGCCTATGAAAGCTGTTCTGAGAAACGACCGGCGGTTACCCGCAAGCGCTGCATCTTTTCGCGGCATGATGGGAGATTCCTTTGTTGACTGGAGATGGGTAGATTGCAACCGGACATACTAACTCATGTACGCGGAACCCTGCATAGCCACCGGGACTGTCCCGCGGAAACGGATCGGTTGGAATCGGCGCCAGAATCGTACGATCGCGACTCTTCGGGGCTGCGGTTCCGTCGGCGCGAAATCTCTTTGCTCTCAGGTGGTGGTGCAGTTTTGGCTGACGCTCCAAGCCGGTGAAATGGGAGATCCTTCGCTGCGCCTGAAAAACGGCTACCCTCAGGATGACACCGGGGTTGTGGGCTGGTTTGCCAAAGTCGCCCACTACCGACGGCAGTGCAAAGTTTGAATAATTTGCTGGTTCTGTGTACAATAAAAACCAGCTAAGTTTGACTCACAAGCAATTGAAGGTCGGTATCGCCAACCAGCGTCACCCCCTCACTAGCAGCGAATCTTCTCAGCACAATCCAAAGAAACAAGAATAGGACTACCAACAATGGCAGAACAAGGAACAGTGAAGTGGTTTAACGACGCCAAGGGCTATGGCTTTATCAGCCGTCAAAATGGCGAGGACGTTTTCGTGCATTTCTCCGCGATTCAGGCTGGCGGCTTCCGCAGCCTGCAGGAGGGCCAAACCGTGCAGTTCGACGTGACCAAAGGCCCCAAGGGCTGGCAAGCGGAGAACGTCCAGGCTGTCTGAGCGACCGCTTTCTGAGTAATCGAAAATGCCCGGGATTCGAAAGAATCCCGGGCATTTTTTTCGCTACCTAAAGATCAAAGATTTCGGCAAAACTCGCTCTCTGGTAGGAGCGCAGGTCTGAGTTACGGACTCAGAGCTCGTCAATAGCTTTCGCCGCGGCGTGAATCGCATCGGCTATCTTGCGGATTTGTTCCGACGTCAAGCTCTCCCGCGACACTCGCGCCACCACAGCGCCCCGTAGATTCATGAAAGCCTTCATAATCTCGGGCGACCGGCCTCGCCGGAAACCCCTTCCTGCCTCTGCGAGACGCTCAAACAATTCCTCGACCAGCCGCTTATTCGTACGAAGGTATTCTGTTCCTTCCGGGGTCACGGAATAGACCTTCTTGTCGTTTTCTGACGACGCGGTGGCCAGGCCCTCTTCCTCCAGCATCGTAAGGGTCGGATAGATAGCGCCGGCGCTCGGTGTATAACCGCCCGCGAGGCGCTGCTCCATGGTTTTGATGAGCTGGTATCCATAGCTTGGCTGCTCCGATAGCAGTTTCAGAATTACAAGTTTCAGATCACCGGGATCGAACAAACGCTCCCGCCTTCCCCCGAAGCCACGCTCGAACCGTTCGTGAGCTCCGCCGCCGAAACCTGCGTGTCTTTCGCCACGCGCATCGAACGATCGTTCCCGCCCTCTGCCGAAACCACGCTCAAACCTCCGGTCGGACTCTCCGCAACCTGCGTGTCTTTCTCTTTCTCTTTCTCTCGGACCGTGAGCCTCGAACGAGCGTTCTCTCCCACCCTCGAAACCGTACTCGAACCGTTCATAGCGACCGCCGCCGCAACCTTCACGTCTTCCGAAGCCGGAAGGACCGCGGGGTCGATCCTGAACATTTTCAACAACCGAATGCTCAAACATTGTCGTAATCTCCTTTCGTTAAAACATATCTCAAGATATATCTTTTGTCAAATCCCTATCGAGGTCGACTTGTGCAAAGTATTTGCAAAGTATTTAGAAAAGCGAGGGGCAAAACGGCAAGGTCGACGGGGGCCGAAGCTCGACTTTAATCTCCGACTTTAATCTGAGTGCTCCGTGCGCGCCTTCTGCACCATCTCTACCAGAACCTTTCTGGCTTCACCGGGATTGATCACTTCTCGCAGGAAAGCAATGCGCGCACCTTTCATGCCATCGGGGGTTTTCAAGCGCACGTGAAAGCCGAGGCTGTCAACTGAAGTCATCGCCGCCTCTTGCGATTCGATTCCGGCAAACGTGCGGCTAAGCAGGACGAGTGCATCTTTGTGATCGGCGTTCATGTGTTCGATGATCCCGACCGCATGATCTGCCAGGGGATCGGGCTGCGCCTGATCATAGTCCGATGCCTGCACCCAGCCCATCACGCCGAAGCCTCCGACATAATAAACGTCGACGACATCCATGCGGTAGAAAGAAAAGTCTTCGAAGTCAACCCAGTATCTGCTGTTCGCATAGCGGTCCAGGTAAAGCTTGCGCGCGTCCGCAACCTCAGGCTCAGGAATGGTTAAAACATTTCCCACCAACGTGACTCGCGAGGCGCCCAGTGGATCGCCGCTGGCATCGGTCTGGGTCACCAGCAAGCTGGCGCGCGGGTCTGCTTCCAGATTTTGTGTGTGCATCGCCATCGTGCTGATGAGGAAGATGGGACGTCCGCGAGTATCCAGCCCGTATGGCATCACTGAGCCAAACGGAAACCCCGGCTGCTTTCGGGAAACCGTGGACAGGCTGCCAATGCGGCCGACGTACACCAAGGTGCGAGCGCGTTCGGAAAATGAAGGCTCGGGGATTTCGGGTTGTTTGGCGGCGGAGGTGCTCGCGTGTCTTCTGGTGGATGAGGAAGTCATACACTCTCTTCCGGAAGTCTAACAGGCCGCGTATTTGCAGACAGCTACTCACGAGGTCGGCCGCGTTGCGACGCAAGATTGTTTCCCGGGGGCGTCGAGTGCTAGACTTTGGTTGGCTTGAGGGTAGGTGCGTCTTCCTGGCGAGCGGGAGTTCACAGCTTCCCAAGTTGAGCCGCTTTGCGGGCGTCGAGCCCGCAGGCGAAATCCCGAGCGACTGCGAGGGACCTCGGGCGCGTTAATGAGCGGGAGTAGTTCAGCGGTAGAACGCCAGCTTCCCAAGTTGAGCCGCTTTGCGGGCGTCGAGCCCGCAGGCGAAATCCCGAGCGACTGTGAGGGACCTCGGGTGTTAGTGAGCGGGAGTAGTTCAGCGGTAGAACGCCAGCTTCCCAAGCTGGATGTCGCCGGTTCGATCCCGGTCTCCCGCTCCAGTTTTTAGCGCATTTGAAATACGGACGAATTGCCCGTCATTGGTTACGAGTTGCCGGTTACGAGTTGCGGGTTACGGCAATCACTCAATACTTGGTACCAGCACCCCGCCTTCGATCCTCGGAATACCGAAATGCCCGCCTAGATGAGAGAGATCAAGCGGACTGATGGACCCCGAAATCACGACGAAGCTGACCTCATTCGACTTGGCAACAAGAATGGCGACGTTACTGATCGCGTTGTTCTCCAGGCGAACCCAGAGATCGGTCATCCCAGGGCCTTCACCCTTCGCGTTTTTGTTCATCAATCGTTTCCAGCCAGCGGTGCGGTATTCGTCGTTCACGGAGCTCAAAGCCGCCGGATCGTACTGCCAAGCGCCCTGAAAACGGTAGTTATGGACCGATAGCCCGCTCACGCCTGCAATCACACGGCGGAGATCCTCATTCTCTGAGTCCAGCTTGGACATTAATACCAGCATGGAGTGGTCAAAGGTAAGCACGGTTTTCGAGGCCGCACTTTGCTGCAAGGTCTCAATGCCCTGAGGAATCCATTCCTTCTGCTGCTGCGCTTGAGTAATTTCAGCTGTGGGAATACAGATCAAGAGTGCAAAAACGAGGGGGGTCAGTCGCATACAGAGCGCCTCACTGGTTTGAACGAACTTCGGTTTGAACGAAATTCCGCTGTTGGCTAATAGGAACCCTGCGCGTGAACTTTAGTTGTGTTCAGGAGGACGGCGGCGCTGGTTGCGAGCACTGAGAGCCCACGCATTACTCGCGTAATCCGGGTCATTCCCCCGCCATTTCTGCTCTCTGCGGCAGCGAGTTTTTGGCCATTATGCGGAATTAATTAAGCGGCGGCTGCGTGGATATGAGGTATCATCAGACATGCCTTATATCTTGGAACACCTCACCAGCCTTCGCCAGGAAATTACGGATTTGCGGAACATGAACGCTCGCTCTGCAGCCAGGAACGCGGATAGTCAGATCGACCAGTCGGCGATCGAGATGCGCGCCAACCGGTTAGCCGAGATCAAGAAGGAATTATCGCAGATGCTGAACCGTCCGGAAGACCCCGCCGTTTGGTGGGAAAAAGGTGGGCGGCGAAATCGCGTCGCATAGCGACGACTGGCGACAGGTCAAGCACAACCTCCACGGATTACAGTCCGGTGGAGGTTTTTATTTTGAGCGGCGAATGGCCGAACATCAGTGCGAGAGCGTTTCAGCGACCGCTGCAAGAGCGGCGGCTAGTCCTTCGGATTTCGCGAGTCCTCCCTGGGCAAGGTCTTTACTGCCGCCGCCGCGGCCGCCGAGCTTCGCTACAGTTTCCTTCAATAGCGCACCCATGTCGTAGGGCTGACCCGCAGACTGGGCAAAAACAAGCGCAGGCTGCGGTGAAGTGTTGGCAAGCAGCGCGATCGCGGAACCCCGTCGTGTCAATTTCTGAGCCAGTAGTTTGAGGAAGTTGAGGTCGCGGTCGGGAAAGGTTCGGACCACCAACCTCCGTCCGTTGTTTTCGGGAGTCTCCGCTAATAGCGCAGTGGCCTGCGCCGCGGCCAATTCATCCCGCGATTGCTCACCCTGCTTGCGCAGAGATTTTATTTCGTCCAGTGCCTTCTGGGCTTGCTGTGGAACGTCATAGATGTGGGTGGAAAACAGCGCTGCAGTATCGGTGAGCGTCGAGAAATCGCGGCGCGCAGTAGCGATAGCGCGCTGGCCGGCGACGAATTCCACACGGTATCCCTGGCGAACTCTCTCACTCTTGCGCAACAGGATGCCACCAATCTGTCCTGTCGCGCTCACATGCGTGCCGCCGCAAGCGGTGAGGTCGAAGTCGCGGACGTCGATGATGCGCAGCAAGTCGCGCTCGGCTGGCGGAAGCTTGCGCAGTCCGAGCCGCTCGGCTTCATCGCGAGTCACATATTTCACGTCGACCGGACGATTCTCAATCATAATTTCGTTGGCGAGACGCTCCGCAGATTCGACTTGCTCTTTGCTGAGCGAAGGTGCGTCGAGGTCGACCGAGCAGTAGTCATCCGCCATGTGGAAGGAGACCGTTGGCATGTTGAACAGGCGCACAAAAGCCGCAGAGAGAACGTGCTGTGCGGAGTGCTGCTGGATGTGATCGCGACGGCGGGCAGAATCGATTTCGCCCCGAACGCGGCTTCCGGGCTGCACACCTTTCAGCGGCGCATCGAGGTAATGGACGATGTGGCCATCTTCGGCGTCGGCGACTTCAGTGACGCGAAATTTGGCGTCGTCTGTACCAGCCGGAGCTATCCAACCGGTGTCGTGGATCTGGCCGCCGCTGGTGGGGTAGAAGGCCGTGCGGTCGAGAACAAGCGCCGGACGCGGCGTTTCGACGACCGAGCGGACTTCGGCGTCAAAGTTGTAGAGAAACGAATCGTGATAGTAAAGACGGTCGGTCATACTTGTCTCAGAGCGCTTGTCTCAGAACGCTTTTCTCAGAATAGGCAGTGGGACGGGGGTTTTCAAGTCGCTCAATTCTAACCTCATCCATCTGGATCGGGCGGCGATGTTATCTTAGGAGGTCGCGCTCAGAAAACCTTCGATTATGGACGTTCTCAAAAAGCTTTATGAACGGCACTTTCAAGTCCCGCCCACGAGGATAGATCCCCTGCAGGGCGAACTCGGAGGCTCGGGCCGGAAGATTATCCGGCTGGCGAGCGACCGGACCAGTGCGATTGGAATTCTTTATGGCGTGCGTGAGGAAAACGCGGCGTTCCTGGAATTTTCTCGACACTTTCGTCGGCATGGACTTCCGGTACCAGAAATTTATGCCGAGGATCTGAGCCAGGGAGCGTATCTCGAAGAAGACCTGGGGGACACTACGCTTTTCGAATTTCTCTCCAGGAATCGGCAGGGCGAAAACATTGATTCGCAGGCTATGGAAGCGTATCGCAAAGTCGTGGCTGTGCTCCCTCGATTTCAGGTTGAGGCAGGCCGCGATTTGAATTACGACGTGTGTTATCCGCGCGGCAGCTTCGACCGGCAATCCATCAACTGGGATCTGAATTATTTCAAATACTACTTTCTGCGGCTCGCCGGCATTCCCTTCAACGAGCAGGCGCTCGAAGACGATTTCGACCGGCTTACGGATTTCCTCTTGAGCGCCGATTGCAACTACTTCATGTACCGCGATTTTCAGTCTCGCAACATCATGCTGCGCAATAGCGACGCTCAGCCGTTTTTTCTGGATTATCAGGGCGGCCGCAAAGGCGCTCTGCAATATGACATCGCTTCCCTGCTGTACGACGCCAAGGCCGATTTGCCGCCGGAACTGCGGCAGCAGTTGCTTGACCTCTATCTCGAGAAGCTTGGAGCGTTTATCGACATCGATCGTGAAGCGTTTTTGCAACATTACTACGCGTACGTTTATGTACGAATTCTGCAGGCTTTGGGCGCGTACGGTTTTCGTGGCTTCTACGAGCGCAAAGCGCATTTCTTGCAAAGTGTCCCTTATGCGCTGAAGAACCTGCGATGGTTGCTGCACAACGTAAATTTGCCGATCGCTCTGCCCACGCTGATGGAGGCCTTCAACAGCATGCTGGCCTCGGAGAAACTCCAAGGCCTGGCCTCCGAGGCGGACAATTTGACGGTGCGCATCGTGAGCTTTTCATTTCATCGGGGCATGCCGAAGGATGAAAGCGGGCATGGTGGTGGATTTGTTTTCGATGGCCGCAGCCTGCCAAATCCTGGACGCGAAGAGCAGTTCAAAGCGCTGACTGGAAAGGACGCTCCGGTAATCGAATATCTTAATCAGCAACAAAGCGTGCACCAGTTTATGGCCAGCGTGATGTCGCTCGTCGATGCGAGTGTAAGCGAGTATCAGCGGCGCGGGTTTAAGAGTTTGATGGTGTCTTTCGGATGCACTGGCGGGCAGCATCGATCGGTCTATCTGGCGGAGCAGGCGGCAAAACGGTTGCGCGGAAGAAGCGGAGTAGAGGTCGTTGTCCAGCATCGCGAGTTGGAGAGTCGCGCGCAATGAAAGCCATGATCCTGGCCGCTGGACTGGGCACGCGTTTGCGCCCACTGACGAATGATCGTCCCAAGGCGCTGGTGGAAGTTGACGGGCGAACGATGCTGGAGATCACGATTACCCGTCTGCGTTCGTTTGGGGTACGCCAGGCGATCGTCAATGTGCATCACTTCGCCGACATGGTCGTCGATTATCTGAAGGCGAACAATAACTTCGGCATCTACATTGAAGTCTCGCGAGAGGAAGTCTTGCTGGACAGCGGGGGCGGTTTGAAGAAGGCAGCCGCGTTCTTAAGGTATTCAGGCGGACACTCTAAGAAAAAAGCGCCCTTCATTCTGCACAATGTCGATGTCATCAGTACTATCGACCTCGGACGCATGATGCAACTTCATTCTGACAATCGGGCCCTGGCCACGCTGGCCGTGCAAGAGCGTGAAACATCCCGTTATCTTCTGTTCGACGAGAAGCGTCAGCTTTGCGGCCGGAGCGCAGGTCACGAGCAGACGCCTGAACTCGTCCGCCCAGCCGCGCAAGTTCACGCCTGGGCATTTTCTGGCATCCACGTTATTTCTCCACATATTTTTGAGCTAATGACAGAAGAAGGCGCATTCTCCATCATCAACTCGTATTTACGCCTTGCGGCACAAGGGGAAAACATCCTCGCATTTCGCGCCGATAAGTATTACTGGCGCGATCTGGGCCGACCTGAGAATGTGAAGCAGGCGGAGCGGGATTTTAAGGATAAGATTCTCTCTTAAAGAAGATTGGCTAACGAAGGTTGACTATTTCGCCGCACTGCACACAGCGGCTAAAGCCGATGATGCAAACAGAACTTTAACGCAGCGCTGAAGCGCTGCTCTACCCAAAATCAATCATCATCACTTCAGTCCTTCTACTTCAATCCTTCTACTTCGTACAAATCAGAGAGCGTGCGGATGAAACCATAAACGTATGCTTTGGCATCTGGAGTGATTGTGATTGCCCGGATGGTATCGATTCCAGCTGCGTCGGCTGGCACCAGTTCCTTCCAGAGCTTTCTCTTGCCGGTCGACAACTCCAACTCATTCACTCGGGATGGAATCTCTCCAAAGCGAAACACATAGAGCGAACGGCCGTCCGCAGACCATCCGGTCGGCGCTTCATCTGGCTCTGCACCAGAGACCGGCACGGGTTCGCCACCTGCGATGGGGTAAAGATAAATCTTGTGATCGGGACCGACGCTGGCCGCAAAGTCCCCCTTTGGAGAGATCACAAGAAACGGGCTCACTCCTTCCGGGCTGATGGGACGCGCCTTCCCTTCCTCGGGAGATTCCACGTAGAGCCGAAAACCGTGTCCGGCCTCACTCCCCGAAAACACCAAGTGCTTGCCATCGGGCAGCCAGCGTGCCCAGAGGTGATTGATGGAATCGTGAGTGAGAGGGGTGGCTTCGCCGACTCCGGTAGGCAGCTGAACCAGTTGTGACGGAGTGATATTGTGCCGGGTGAGAGCCCACTTTCCATCAGGAGATAAGCTTAACCCGATCCCCTCACTCAGACGAATGGCTGGAGAACCATCCGTTTTCCGCAGGTAGACTGCATATTTCGGTCCTCCGCCCTCGCCGCTTTCAAAGAAAAGAACAGTTCGGCCATCGGGTGACAAATCGCCAGGCACGGACCAGTCGAGCCACGACAAGTCACGTTCTTTGGCCTCGCTCGGAGCGAGACCCATCATTCCCGCACGGTCGTTACCGCGGGTCAGAAGCACATGCCCGTCACGATCAACATCGAGCAAAGTTAATTCGCCCGGAACCCGCGCCAGCAATCTGACGGTGGCTGAGGAATTGACCGCATAAAGAGAGCGGTCGCCGCCCGTCCGGGTTGCGGTAAACCAAATCTCATCGCCGGCGGGAGACCATGCGATTCCCTGAATGCTGTCCCAACCGGTTGAAAGTGTTGTCTTTTTCCCAGCGAGATCCACAGTAGCAACCTCGCCGCCATCGTCACCGAGTTGGGGATGATCGATGAAGGCAATGGCATCCGCTTTTGGAGAAATACGGATATGACCGATCCAACCGTCAGCCTCATAGAGCAGCTTGCCTGGAGGAAACTCCAGGCGGTGCCGGCCTTGGTCCTGGCGCACAATCGCCAGCGTGCTTCCATCCGGAGCCCAATCTGCGAACTCGACATTCTCCATGACCTCGCGCGGAGCGCCGCCTACCAAAGGCACGCGGGCCAACGTACCGGAATAAAGAAACTGTGCCACTGGATGACTTCTCAGCGATAGCGCCATTTCGCCCGACGAGGAAACGGCCAGAATGTCAGCTCCAGCGGGCTCCAATTCATGTGACTCAGGGCTCTCGGGTCGCGTGGTGAAAAGCTGCAATGACTTCCCTTCCCAGGCCGCGCTGTAGATGATCGTCTTTCCATCTGGAGCAAAGCGTGCCGCATGAACCATGCCTCGGCGAAATGTGAGCGGATGGTAAACCGGGAGTGCGGCTTGTACCAGCGGTCGCTGCAACAAAAACTTTCCCGCACCGAGACCCGCAATCAGCGCAATGGCTGCCCCTGCCAACGCGATGATCAGCAGGCGCTTTTGCGATGAAACAGGCTGAGCAACGGCGGTCCCTGCCGCCTCTGGAGCCGGAACCAGGCCGGCTGAGCTTCCTACGCGCACGCGCGATGTGTCCAGACCCCGCTTGATGCGTTTCAAGTCCCCGCGTAGCTCAGCAGCCGTTTGATAACGAAATTCACGTTCCTTCTCAAGCGCTTTGAAAATCAATTCTTCCAGCTTCGGCGGAATCGCAGGATTCGTGATCGAAGGCAGCGGCGGAGTGCGGTTCAGAATGGCCTCGGAGATTACCCCGCTGCTGCTTCCGGAAAATGCCAAACTTCCCGTCGCCATCTCGTAGAGCACCGAACCAAACGCGAATAGATCGGTACGCGGATCAAGCTCTTCGGCACGTACCTGCTCCGGAGACATGTAGGCCACGGTTCCTATGGTAGAGCCGGGCGTGGTCATCAGCGCGCCTTCGGTAGCAGTGAGCAGCGCGGATTCGGAACTGCCGTTCTGGTTTCCCGGAGACAGCTTCGCTAGACCAAAATCCAGCAACTTGGCCTGCCCGCGCTTGGTCACGAAGATATTCGCGGGCTTGATGTCGCGATGAATAATGCCTTTCGAGTGCGCGGCATCGAGCGCGTCGGCAATTTCGATGGCGAGATTAAGCAGAGTTTCGGTGTCGATCGGACGGCCGGCGATGCGGTGCTTCAGCGTCTGCCCATCGAGGAATTCCATCACGATGAAAGCCTGTCCGTCTTCCTCGTCAACCTCATGGATCGTGCAGATGTTGGGATGGTTCAGCGCCGACGCGGCTCGCGCCTCGCGCTGAAAGCGGTCGAGCGCCTGGCGATCTTTGGCGAGTTCTTCGGGCAGAAACTTGAGCGCGACGAAACGGCCCAGCTTGGTGTCCTCGGCCCGGTAAACGACACCCATCCCGCCGCCGCCCAACCTCTCCAGAATGCGGTAATGCGAGATGGTCTTGCCGATCATTCGTGCGCGTTTATCTTAGGGGTGATGGGGCGGCAAGTCAATGTAAGGGCGGGCGTAGTATACAGCAACGGTAAAATGCTCCGTCCGTGCTTTGAAGGCTCGCACCAAAACCTACACACGCGCGGCGCGGACCTCGGTCCAACGTCAAAAGCAAGCAAAGAGATACGAGATACAGCATTCGCTGTAGGGCAAATTTTCCCAGTCTCTGGCCGGAAACTCTCGGCAGGTCGCTCGATTAGCGCCTACGAGGCACAAAATGCAAGTCGCGTCAGATGGTACGACACGTGCTCTTCCGGCATCAGGGCTGGAGAACAATATGCTGACTGTCTATATTGAAAACATTGGCGACATGGCGGTCATTGAGTGCGAGGGCCGAATTGTCCAGAGTGAAGACGCTCTCAGATTACGCAACGCTGTGAACTTGCAAGCTGATTCCCGAACTATTGTGCTCGATCTCTCGGAAGTCTCCGCCATCGCGGGCGGAGGTCTAGGCATGATCGTGTTTCTTCAGCGATGGGCTCAAGACCACGACATTCGACTCAAGCTGTTCAACCCCCGTCAATCTGTGCGGAACATGCTGGAGCATGCCAGTTCGATGAGAGACTTCGACATCGCTACGCTCGACGAAATGATGGCTCTACTGGCGATCGCCGATGGCCGATACGCACGAGCTGCCTGATTTTTCACTCGACAGCCGCACAGCCGCCTGGAACTTTGAGTGGGTCGAATTTTCCAGACCGCGAGAAGTTTTTGGCCGTCGCACTCTCGGCTCCTGCGATTGAACTTCTCGTCGTAAGTTTTAGTCAGATTCGGGTTTAGATACTCAAGGATGGTTTGGTCGTTAAGTTGCCTTACCCAGAGGTCGTCAGGTCTCACGCATCGCAAGGGGAGAAATTGGACTCCTATTGTCAATTCGCTTTCGAGAAGCCATCCACTCGGTGCTACATCTGTGATCGAACAGTCCCACTCGAATCCAGCAAAGCCGACGAGTACGGACGGGCCGTTCATGAGGATTGCTACGTCGATCGCCTGGTTCTAAACCGGCAAGCGGCACTGCCGATCCTGCTAAGAAAACCGCCGCTTCACGATGAATCCAAAGACTACGAACCCAAACACAAACAATGGGGCAATCTTCTGCAATGTAATCGACTTCATTCTGACCGAATGCTTAAAAATGCGAATTGTCACAATTCCGCGCTCACGCCGACGACGGTCCGGAAGCGCAATTCTCTGCGGATGCCTCGATGGAGCGCAGATGCGGCAGCAGTGGTTGCACTCGCAATCATTGCATGGTACGCCTGCACAGATCACCGCCAACCTTCACCGCCAGGCGCATCGAAGGCAGTCTACGAGCAGCAACCGACCCCGGTAACAGATCTTGAGGCTGCCAGTTCCATGTCGAGGGGGATTCGCATCAACCCTGAAGCGTCGCCGATGCAGGTTGCGTACAAACAAGTCAATTTTGGAAAAGATGTAACGGTGCGCTACATCTCACCCAAACCCACGGTTAGACCGGAAGCAAACACAGCGCAACCGGAGGACAGCTCCTCGCCACTCTCTGACAAGCCGGTTTCTCGGCCATCTACTCGATAGTTTTTAGAAAATACCCGGCAAACAAATCAGCGTTCTGATAGAGCCCTACCGACATTGTTCGTGGTGTCTGGACGTTCTGCTGCAATGATCACCCACGTCTCGCAAAAGCGGCGAGACGTGGGTGCCAGGCGTTCGCCAGCGAGAATGCTGGCGATGAAAGTTTAAGCAGCGACAGCCGCGGCGCCTTTAAGGAATGCAAACAGGTCAGCGTTAATTACGTCCTTTTCGGTGGAACACATTCCGTGCGGGAATCCCGGATAGACCTTCAGTTGCGCCCCTTTCACGATCTTCGCAGAAAGCAGACCTGCAGCGACGATGGGCACAATCTGGTCGGCGTCCCCGTGAAGAATCAGGGTTGGAACGTTGAACTTCTTGAGGTCTTCGGTGAAGTCGGTTTCGGAGAATGCCTTGATGCAGTCATAAGAGGCTGGGTATCCGGCCAACATTCCTTGCAACCAGAATGAATCGCGTATGCCCTGGGAAATCTTGGCGCCAGGCCTGTTATAGCCGTAAAAAGGAATGCTTAAATCCCTGAAGAACTGAGAGCGATCGGCGGCGACACTGGCGCGAAGAGCGTCAAATGCCTCGATCGGCAGGCCAGCAGGGTTCGCGGAGGTTTTCACCATTAACGGAGGCACAGCGCTGATCAGCACGGCCTTTGAAACACGCTTTGTGCCATGCCGGCCAATGTAACGTGCTACCTCACCGCCTCCAGTGGAATGGCCAACATGAATCGCGTCATGCAGATCCAGTTGTTCGACCAGCGTTGCGAGATCGTCGGAGTAGGTGTTCATTTCATTGCCGTCTAATGGCTGGTCGGACCGGCCATGGCCGCGGCGGTCGTGGGCGATGCAACGATAGCCGCGCGCGGATAAGAAAACCATCTGATCTTCGAAGGCGTCCGCGCTCAGTGGCCAGCCATGGCTGAAGACTACGGGCTGTCCTTTACCCCAGTCTTTGTAGTAAATCTGTGTACCGTCTTTTGTCTTGAAGGTGGGCATGGAAGTCGTCTCCTCTCTTGTCTTGTTCTTCGTTTAAGAAACTGCCTGTGAACGAATGTGTATCCTGGTTGAGCCCTGCCGACCGGCTTGCGGCTCCGCGTAATCTTGGAACACTGGATGTACCGCCCAATCGTTTATCTTGTTGTATTTCCGTGGAAGATCAGAGCGCCGCTCAGGTTGCGCTGCGCGTCTTAATTAATATGCGACATGAGCAATATGCAGCATCGTCGAAAGAACTGCATCACGAGATGCAGTGGCTTTCTGGTACCACGGAACGCTCAGCAAAGAGTACTCCTTTTAGGGTAGCTGCGACGCCGAAAAAGCTGTCGGCTGTCAGGGCCGGATTGATGCGCGCTTCATGCCTCCTAGTAAGGTCCGATGATTCCCGCAATGGCGCGGGACGCTGGCGGAGTTACAGCCTGCGCGTCTTTTGTGTCCAGCACGTCCAGATACTTCAGCCCTGACCCCGTGTTGAAGAGCACCACCGTGTCGTCGGCGCTGAAGAATTTGTTAGCTAGCAGTTTCTGGTAGGCGACGAGCGAGGCTGCGCCTTCTGGCGCCGCGAAGATGCCTTCGACCTTCGCCCAGTGACGAGTTGCTTCGAGAATTTCTGCGTCGGTGGCGGAGAGCGCGAGGCCTCCGCTTTTTTTCAGGATTTCGAGGATGAGGTAGTCGCCGTAGGGTTTCGGAACCCGCAGGCCCGACGCCAGCGTAAAGGCATTAGGCCACATTTCTGCCGTGGCTCGGCCTTCATCCCACGCTTTTACAATGGGCGCGCATCCCGCAGCTTGCACGCTAATCATATTCGGACGCTCGGAACCGATGAATCCTAGTTCCTCCACTTCGTCGAATGCCTTCCACATACCGAGCAGGCCCACGCCTCCGCCCGTGGGATAAATAATGCCATCCGGTAGTTTCCAACCGAGTTGTTCGGAAACTTCGTAGCCCATGGTTTTCTTGCCTTCGACGCGGTAGGGCTCTTTGGTTGTGGAGACATCGAACCATCCTTCATTTTTCCAAACCTCCGTCGCCTTCAGTTCGGCAATTTTCCGCGCGCAGTCGGAGATGAGACCGTCGACCAGCCTGACCTCCGCTCCGTAATAGTGGCATTCGATGCGGTTGGCCATCGGAACATCTTTGGGCATAAAGATGTGGGCTTCGATGCCGGCTGCGGCGGCGTAGGCGGCGAGGGCACCGGCGGCGTTTCCAGCGGAGGGGATGGCAAGCTTCTTCAGACCGAAATGCCGAGCCATTGTCACTGCGGCGGAAAGTCCGCGCGCTTTGAAGGAGCCGGTGGGATTCAGTCCTTCGTCTTTGATGAAGACGTTGGGATACTCGCGGCTGCGCAGCATGGGGGTGAAACCTTCGCCGAGAGTGACCGGCGTGGCCTCGGGAAGAACGGCATCGTATCGCCACATCGTAGGAGCCAGCGGTAGTAGCGATGCGGGCGAAAAACTTTTCTTGATGTTGGCGAGATCATAGCGCGCGTAGAGAATGCCGCCATCCTTCGGGCAAACAGTTTGGGGGCGGTCAGCGGAAAGACGTTCCCCGCAGCGGGTGCATTCAAGGTGAGTGAGGCGCGGCACGCAGAGAGTTTATCAGGGGCGGCGGTTCGGCTGCGATTGGAAAGGCAGATCCAGATTCGCCAGATGATAGAAGTTGAAGGATACCGAACGGTTCAGAGGGATCCTCCGACTCCGACAGTGCTTCATATTCGCGAAGCACAATCTACACTCAGGATCACAAAATGAAACCTTACTTCGAACTGCGCCTGGTCGCGCGCTTCGAAGGCGGGACGACGCCCTTCTCAGGCCGCTCCTTCTCAATGGGGTCGGATAGGTTGTGCAGCGGTTTATCGCCTGCCGAAGAAAACTGTGGACCGGCCTCCGGCACCGTCAGACCTTGCGCTGTGTACATGGCCTCGTCAAACGTTGAACCACTTTTCGCGTCTGCTACGGCGAACACGCCATGCGGCACTCCGTTTGTAAAAGCCGTGGCAATGTAGTCGCCCACCATCAGACCGTTCTGCGAGTTCGGCAGCCAACTCAGCTGCATCGGCCCCAAGAGCTTTCTCGATGTGTTCCAGGTGGTTCCCCCGTTGTGAGAAGAAATGTAGCCAATGGAAAGCCGGCAAGTCGCAGTCGTACAGTTGCTCTGCGCAAAGTAGTAGTAGTGAATCGCAACATGCGCGGTTGCGCCCGAAGTCGCCGGATCGATGGCGATGCCAGGGATGAAATGATCCACTGAAGTCGTAGTATTGTCGATAGGAATGCGCTTCACCGCCGACCAGTGCACTCCGTCGTTGGATGTACTGTAAACAAGATCATTGGTGGCGCAATTGACGCGGAAGCGGCAATCTTCCCACACAACCCAAACCTTGCCGGCGCCATCGACCGCGGCTGTGGGCAGCGGTCCGCTCCGAATTCCTCCCGCGTCGGTGTGGCTCTGAATGTTTGAGATGACCACGGGCGCCGTCCAGGACTTGCCGCCGTTAGTCGAGATGAATGCCGACATTCCTGTGATTTCAATGGGCACCACCACGGTGCCGTTGGGCTGCACCAGCGGCTGTCCTCCAATGCCGAATGATTGATTCGCCGTCGCGGTTGCCGCTCCCCAGGTCAGGCCGCCATCGGTTGAGGTGCTCATCAGGATTTCGTCCCCGGCCGCGGGATCGTCCCACTCCACATAACAACTCCCGTAGAAAGGGCTGGTGGATGTGCTGTCGCACACGATCCAGTTCTTGTCGGAGCTTTCAACGACAGGGCCAACGCTGACCGGTTTATCCCAGGTGAATCCTCCGTCGGTCGACCGGCTCACTACGACTGCCGTCGTCAAAGAAGTATTCGAGATCGGTAGAGTAGCAATCATCCATACGCCGTGCTTGGCGTCATAAGCGACGGCGGGATCGCTAGCGGCGTCGTAGGGACCGCCACCATTTCCCGTCGTCAGGCCGGGAAGAAATCCGTGCGTCCAGGTGCTGCCTCCGTCAGTGGAAGTTGCCCAGCCAATGGCCGTTGCCCCGCCGGGAGAAATGCGCCCTGTCTGAAACGCAGCCACCAGCGTATTGCCGTTGGCCAGCACATGCGGCTCAACCTCGGTGGCGTGCTGGCCTGGGCCTATCGTAAAAGGATCGGAGCTGATCTGCGTGAACGTTACGGACTTGGCATCTTGCCCATACGCGCCGAATGCGGTCGCCAGATAGAGGCTGAGCACGGCCCCGACAAATAGAAAATTTCCAATATGACGAGGAGAGAGAATTCGATTCATCGGGATTTGTCCTCAGATGCGGAAACTTGCTTGGAATTTATTCCTTGAATACAGGGCATTCGCGTGCAAACAGTACGAGGGAGTAGCCGCCGTGCCGCTGAAGATATCGCTGTTTCTGCAGCGCTGTCAATGTGAATGGTTTTGCTACCTTGGCGGCAACGACGCTGGAGCTCGCACGAACGCGATCGCCACATCGTCGCTGTGAATCGCCTTCCAGCCTGTGGTTTCAAGGAGTAGGTTGGCCAAGGCGGAGTCCTTGGGAACGATCACACAGGAAGGCGCATGCTGCTGAAGAAATTCTTCCCAGCCCGGCTCCGCGTGGATCATCTTCAAGTAAGACTTTAAGAATTCCTCACCGTAGAAATCGTGGCGGTCATCGATCACCACCTTCACGCGCAGGTAAAACTCACGCTGGTAAAACTCATAGATAAGGTAACCGCCCCAGGAATCGGGGCTAAGTAGACCCGGCCCCTGCAAATCTTGTTTTTCGATGTAGTCTTTTTTGAGATCATCCACCGCCGCCACAGGGAAACGCTTGCTGTCAAAGTGTGCGTTCATCAATGGCGCCGCGCCCAGCTTGCCTCCGTGCGCAACGATCCAGCATGTCAGGATAATCGCTGCGATAGGCCAAAGGTCTCCCCGCAAACTCAGCTCGATTCCCTCCATGCGGTGGAGAAACTGTGTATATGCCAGACCTCGCCATCGCTCCGGAGTTCGCACTGACGCAGCCAGCCGCGCCATCGCATCCGACAACCACGGCCCAATTACCAGAATCGACAGCAGTGACGACACAGGAATGTTCCGCGACGCGTACAGCCCCGAATACACGGCAAACAGCAGCACCAATCCGTGGCTCACGCTGATCCCACGCCTTTTCGCCGCCAACGCTAACAGAGTCAGGAGCAGCAATGCGGCAAAACATTTTTGCGCGACATAATGGAAATTGGGCGATTGAAACTCGTCAATGTGATCCATCAGAAAGCGGTTCGTAAGATAGCGGTAAATATGAATGTGCAACTTGAAGCCGTAAGGATTTAGCAGGGTCGCTGCCGCGCTCACGATGCCGACGAAGGTCAAATCCCTGAGGCGACGGCCGGCCCGTAGCCCCCGCAAGAAATTTTCGAATCGGCCTTCGGTCAGCGTGAGCGTCAGCCTCAACCACTGCCAGGCAGCGCTCACACAGTAGATCGCCAAAAGGGCGAAACCGAGTAAAAATCCCCCATGTACATTCACCCACAGCAGCATTATCAAAGGCAGAAGCCAGAGCCGAGCGCGTCTGATCCCGGAGGTCGCAGAGAAATTCGCATTCGAATCAGTGCGATCATCCTCCGAAGATTCCAGAATCCAGAACCACGCGACGGTAAACAACCAGCTGACCACGTGCGGCCGAGCTAGAAAATGAATCATCGATGCCGATGCAGCAAGCAGCACAAGGATTAACGCCACAGCAATGTTCGTGCCACGATGCAGCAGCAGCCGGAACGTCCACGAGAAAACCATAGCGATAATGAAGGCCGTCAACAGCACAACGCCATTCAGCCCAGTCGCGCTTTCCAGCCAGCCGACCAAAACGTCGTAAAGCCACTCCCATGCAAACCAGGGGTGGCCGCTCATGCTCGAGGAGAATGGATCGACGCGCGGAATCGCGTGCGTTGCCAGAATGATTTGCCCCGTTCGAATGTGCCAACCGATCCCGGCATCACCCAGCAATCGCACGGATAGGTTTGTGAATACGAGCACTCCCACCAGCGCAACAAAAAAGAGGTCACCTACGGAGGGCAAAAACCATCGAATCCACACAGGATTCGAGTCTTCAGCAGAAGTTCTGGAGCCCATTGCCATCGGGCTGAATCTTATAGAGGAGAACCATGAACAGCAAGGATGCGCATGCCGGAATGCATCACGTAGTGATCGTGGGCGCGGGCTTCGGGGGCTTGAGTGCGGCCCAGAAGCTTGCCAGTGCACCGGTAAGAATCACCGTCATCGACCGGAGAAATCATCATACCTTTCAGCCGTTGCTCTATCAGGTAGCAACAGCGGGGCTTTCACCCGGTGAGATCGCAACGCCGATACGGTCGATTCTTAGCGGCCACAAAAACGTCGAAGTGCTGATGGCCGAAGTTACGGGTTTCGACCTGGAACGCCGCGTGGTGCAAACCGTTGAGCAAAAAGAAGAACAGGAAATTCAATACGATTCACTCATCGTCGCCGCCGGCGCCAGCCACGCTTATTTCGGCCACGAAGAGTGGGAAGTTTTCGCTCCCGGCCTCAAGACGATTGAAGATGCAATCGAAATCCGCCGCCGCGTTCTGCTGGCCTTCGAACTTGCCGAACGCGAGGCTTCGGCAGGAGGGCCACGTGATCCTTTGAACTTCGTGGTGGTCGGCGGGGGACCCACAGGAGTTGAACTCGCTGGAACGCTCGCGGAAATCTGCCGGCACTCTCTGGCTCACGATTTTCGGTCCGTTGATCCGAGTCGCGCCCGCATTCATCTTATCGAAGGCGGCCCTCGGGTTCTCCCTGCGTATCCCGAAGATCTTTCGCGCAGCGCTCTCGAACAACTGAAGCGCCTGGGCGTGGAAGTGACCACGTCCGCGATGGTCACAGGGATTGAGCCCGGCGCACTTTGTATGGGCAAAACCCGGCTGGAAGCAGCGGTGATCGTCTGGGCTGCCGGCGTGGCCGCTTCGCCGCTAGGCAAGAAACTCGGCGTGCCTTTCGACCGCGCGGGGCGTGTATTGGTCGAGCCTGATCTCAGCCTTCCCAATCATCCCGAAGTCTTCGTCATCGGAGACCTCGCCGCTTTGAAAGACGCTTCCGGCAACCTGCTGCCCGGCGTGGCTCCTGTCGCAATTCTCGAAGGCCGGTTCGTTGCCAAGCTGATTCGTCGCGAAATCAGCCAGGAAGCAGAACGCGCGCACAGCTCAACCAAGCCACCGCTATCTCGTCCGCCTTTTCACTACTTTGATAAAGGAAGCCTCGCCACGATCGGCCGGGCCGCAGCAGTCGCGCAGTTCGGCAAGATTCATATTTCCGGATTCGTGGCGTGGCTGGCGTGGCTGTTCGTCCACATTTTCTTTCTTATCGGTTTTCAGAATCGTCTACTGGTTTTCATCCAGTGGGCATGGTCGTACTTCACCTACGAACGCGGCGCTCGTTTGATCACTGGCAGCACCGACCTTCCGGGCTGGAATGCTCTGGAGTCCGAGCGTTCCGCCGACGCGGCAGCCGAACAAAAAATGCCAACCACCGTCGACAAATAAGAGTAAGAATATTGTTGAGGGCAGGTGGCGGCGGATGCGGCATACTGTGATTTCGCGAATTATTCTGGGCTGGTCGGCAGCCCTGGTTATCGCGGTTGGGGTTCTCAGCTCTGTCTCCTCTGCCGAAGTTCTCAAAGTGGTCATCAACGACACCATTCAGCCCATCACCAAGGAATACATTGCGCGCGCCATCGACGAAGCCCATCGGCGCAACGATCAAGCTGTATTGATCGAGATCAATACACCGGGCGGTCTCGTAGAATCGACTCGAGAGATTATCGAGAAGATCACGAATTCTTCCGTTCCCGTCATCATTTACGTCACTCCCAGCGGCAGCCGCGCCGCATCGGCCGGATTTTTCATACTTGAATCGGCAGACATCGCCGCGATGGCCCCCGGAACCAATACGGGCGCGGCGCACCCGGTGGCTATCGGCGGCGGCAACCTGGACGATGTGATGAAGCAGAAGATGGAAAACGACGCGGCTGCCCTCATGCGCTCCGTTGCTGCCCGGCGCGACCGCAACGTCGAGGTCGCGGAAAGCACGGTGCGCCAATCCAAATCCTTCACGGAACAGGAAGCTCTCTCGCAGCGTCTCATTGACTACGTGGCCTCCAGCGAGGACGACCTTTTTCGCCAGATGGAAGGCAAGAGCTTTAAGCGCTTCAACGGCCAGGAGGTCACTCTGCGACTCTCGGGCCAGCCCATCGCCCCCTTCGGCATGACGCTCAAGGAACGGATCCTTGGCTATTTGATGGACCCGAACATTGCCTTCATTCTGCTTGCCGTCGGCGCGCTCGCGCTCTATGCCGAGTTCAATCATCCTGGCGCAGTCATTCCCGGAACCGTCGGCATCGTCTTTATCCTGATCGCGGCCTTTGCGCTCAACCTGCTGCCTACGCGGTTTGCCGCACTGGTACTCATTCTGGGGGCCTTCGCGCTCTTTGCTGCCGAAGCCAAATTCGCCAGCCACGGAGTGCTCACCATTGGCGGCATCACGCTACTGACGCTCGGAGGCTTGCTTCTCGTCGATTCACCGATCCCGGAGATGCGCGTCCACCTGCTGACCGCGCTCGCAGTCAGCATTCCCCTCGGCCTGATCACTGCGTTCCTGATGAGCATCGCTCTAAAAGCGCGCCGCAATAAGAGGGTCTCCGGGGCTGAGGGATTGATCGGTGAAACCGGCATCGCCCAAACTTCACTGTCTCCGCGCGGAAAGATATTCGTCCACGGGGAACTGTGGGACGCGGTCTCCTCCTCCGATGTATCTGCCGGCCAAACTGTAGTGGTGCGCCGGGTTGATGGGCTTCTGCTTCAGGTCGACCCCGCCGCCGTAACCAGACCCACTGCGGAGCCGGCTGTTCTCTAAAAGGGACCGCGCACCAGCGCAAGCAACTGCCAGCGTCCGAATTCCGCGCCCATGTTCCCGCATTGCGTTACAATCCGCCTCACAAGGGCTTTTGCGTTCGAGTAGTGAGGTATTCATATGGGAGAACTGAGTTTCGGCTTTGGCACAATTGTCATCATCATCGTCGTCCTATACGTACTAAGCTCAATCAAGATCCTGGCCGAGTACGAGCGGGGCGTCATCTTTCGTCTGGGCCGCCTGCTCAGCGCCGCCAAGGGACCTGGCGTGATTCTGGTGTTTACACCAATCGACCGCATGGTGCGAGTCTCGTTGCGTCAGGAAGCTCTCGAAGTTCCGCCGCAGGATATTATCACTCGCGACAACGTTACCCTGAAAGTAAATGCCGTCATTTTCTTGCGCGTGATCGATCCCAGCAAAGCAGTGGTTGAGGTTTCGAACTATGTCTACCAGACATCGCAATTTGCGCAGACTACGCTGCGCTCGGTGCTAGGCGAGCAGGAACTCGACGAACTTCTTGCGCATCGGGAAAAGATCAATCTGCGGCTGCAGAGCATTCTTGATCAGCACACTTCGCCCTGGGGCGTGAAAGTGACGAACGTTGAGGTCAAGCAGGTGGATATGCCGGAATCTATGCTGCGCGCGATGGCCAAACAGGCCGAGGCCGAGCGCGAAAAACGCTCCAAAATTATTCACGCGGAGGGTGAGTTTTCAGCAGCGCAGCGTTTGGTTGACGCAGCACATCTGCTCGCGACCGAACCAGTCAGCGTACAGCTCCGCTACCTGCAGACGCTGACCGAAATCGGCGTTGAGAAAAATACCACGGTCATCTTCCCCGTCCCGGTGGATTTTTTTTCGGGTTTGCAGAAGGTGCTGGGAACGATTGGGGACAATGCGGCACCTGCGGCTAAATCAGCCTAGGGGGTCTTGAAGTTCGTCGCCCGTCGCCCTTCCGCGCTGATGGAGGAGCTTAGCGGTGAATGTGGGCATTCGCCCCTGAGGGAAGTAGTTGCTATGGATTCACAAGACACCGAAATCACATTAGGCACCACGAAACTGCTGGGCATGTTCTTTGGCCTGGTGATAGTGTGCGCGGTTTTCTTCGCACTCGGCTACACCCTGGGCCGCAGATCTGACATGGGGCTCACATCGGCGAGCGCGGCCGCTCCCTTGCCGGGCACTTACACCGGCCCCAAACCCGGTGGCTCCACCTCCCAACCCGCTGCACCCATGACTTTTTATAAGGCAGTCGAGCAAAAAGATGCCAGCACTCAACTGACACCCGCCGTCGCGGATGCGGGATCGCCGAGCGCCGCGGCCGCGGATCAACCAACCTCAGCGCCTGCTTCGTCCTCGGCAAGTCCAACGCAGTCTTCGCAATCATCGAACCCGCCCGATCCCTTAGCCGCGATTCCCGCTGGCGGTTACTTCGTGCAGGTTGCCGCTGTCAGCAAACGGGATGACGCCGAAGCCCTGGTCGACGCCTTGAAGAAAAAGCAATATCCCGCCTTCGTCGCGGACAGTTCGTCTACAGACAAGCTGTTCCGCGTTCAGTTAGGCCCTTTCGCGGACATCAAAGACGCGGAGGGAACGCGCACCCGCCTCGTCAATGACGGATACAACCCAATCCTGAAAAAGTAAAAGCCAAAGAAGCGAAAAACCGTATGAAGTTGGACCCCCTGCTGAACCGTCGTGTAATCTTCAAACTGCACGGCAAGGAGCCGCTCGACTCAACTATCATCAAGAAGGACGAGACGGGGTACTGGATCCGCGGAGGGACACTTCCACCACACCTCGACCATGCCAACTGTTCCCAGCCAGAAAACGACGTGCGATATCTCGAATTCACCCGCATCGAGTGGATGCGCGCCACGCGGCAGCGTTCGTGACGACTGCTTGTGCAAGTGAGATCCGCATCAGGGCGGCATTCATCCGTGCTGTAGTTATCTCTTCCATAATCCCGAATATTGACAAGCGTCAATCTAACGGATATTTCTACTCCATCCTATGACAGCCTCTATCCCGTCCCTCGATCATGCCCTACAAGCCATCGCCGATCCTACGCGTCGTCGTATTCTCCTGGCCCTCAAACAGAGCCGAACTGGTTCGCTAAGTGCTCTCATTGCAGGGAAAAAGGGACTCTGCGCTGGTGACATTGAAGAACGCGTTAATCTAACGCAGCCGACTATCTCGCATCACATGGCCGTCCTGACCAAAGCCGGCCTGGTGGAAGCAGTGAGGCAAGGGCAGTGGCGATGGTACTGTCGCAACGAAAAAGCTCTTCGCCGATTGGTGAAGAGCCTACGCGCACAACTTTGATAGGGCCGACAGAGTGGGGTGGATCTGAAGCGAGTTCTAGCTCGCGGAAGCGGCCGCCGCATGCGCCTTTTGCAGCAAGCGCCTGGCTTGCGAAATCAGTTCTGCGACCTCGAAGGGTTTTACCAGGTAAGGCACGTTGTTTTCCTGCAGGAACGCCCGCTCATGGCCTTGCTCCACGCCGTGGGAAAAGGTAAACAAGACATGCCGTTCCATCTCGACGCAATTCTGTTTGATCCAGGTATAGGCCTCTTTCGCGTTCCAGTCCGCTGGCATTTTTCCATTCATAATCAGCGCATCGAACGGCTCGGAAAGCAAACGCGTCTTAACGTCTTCGCTGCGCGTGGCGGTAATGACGTTTGCACCTGCGCCGGTTAGGACGTCGCGTTCGAATTCCAGAACGGCCTCTTCTTCCTCCACCAGGAGCACCCGGCCCTGGATCGCACCCTCGCGTCGGGGTGCCGCTACTGGAGCCGCATCCACTACCGCGTCCGCCGCAACCGCCAGCGGCAGACGAACCTCAATCACCGCCCCGCCCTCGGCCGCGTTGTGAGCGATGATGTCGCCACCGTGCTCCTTCACGATTCCGTAGCAGATGCTCAAACCCAAGCCCGTTCCTTTTCCAACATTTTTTGTCGTATAAAAGGGATCGAAAATTCTCTTGGGATCTTTGATCCCAGGCCCGTCATCGGCGAACTGCGTGCACACGTCGCCGTTTTGACAATAAACGCGAATCTTGAGCTTCCCCGCCCGTCCAATCTCCAACACCGCGTCCACGGCGTTGTTGATGATGTTTAAGAATACTTGCTCGATCTGGTGGGGATCGGCGACCACCATGGCGGGCTCCGCCGCCAGATCTTTTTCTACCGCAATGTTGTTGACCTTGAGATCGTAGTCGCGCAGGGCCAGGGTTTCCTCGAGCACCTTGCGAATATCCACTTCGGCCCGCTCCGGCTTCCTCTGCCGCGCGAACGAAAGCAGATTCTGCACCACGCGGTGCGTACGCTGCGCTTGTTTGAACATCTTGCCTACATAGTCGCGTGCGCGCTCGTTTAATCCTTCGCTTTCCAGCAACTGTGCGTATCCTAAAATCGCGGTCAGCGGATTATTCAATTCGTGCGCCACACCCGCAATCAACTGCCCCACGGCCGACATTTTCTCGCTCTGCAAGAGTTGTTCCTGCGTGCGCCGGAGGTCCTCATATGCCTTGCAGGTTTCTTCATACAGGCGAACTTTTTCAATAGTGGTAGCCAGTTGCCGGCTGATCGCCACCAGCAGGTTTTCTTCTCCGCTGGAATATTGGTACTCCGCCTGGCTGCGCAGACCCATGATGCCAATCGGACTGTCTTTGCCCCAAAACAACACCCAGATCCACGAACCGTCGCTGTCCGAACGGATAAACTCCGCGACAGATCCAGTGAGATGTGGGAGATATTCCGCCGTGATTACTTCGGCGCGCGAGCGCATCACCAAATCGCCGAAGCCTTCGGCAAAGCTGATCTCCGCTGGCCGCGACTTGTCGCGGCTGCGCGGTCCCCATGCCGCCCGGCGCCGATAGGTCGGAGCATCCGAATCCGAGAGATAAACCGCCCCACTCTCGGCTCCGAACAAAGAAACCACTTGTCGCAACGTCAGGTTCAGTATTTCATCCAGATCGAAAGACTGCGTGGCCACCACGGCCATTGCGTTGAGCGCGTTCAGTTCGCGGTTGCGGCGCCGCATCTCATCTTCGGTGCGCCGCTTTTCCGTGACATCCAGAACAAAACCCTGATAGCGTTCGACTTTGCCCGCCGCGTCGCGCGTGGCGAAACTACTTTCAGCTGCCAGCAGCAGCGTTCCATTTTTGCGCCGCATCGTCACGTCAAAGTTGCGCACGTAACTCTGCTGATCGATAGCCCGGCGGAAAGCATCCCGTTGCGCCGCGTCCACGCGAATGTCCTGGTCAAGATTCAGCGTCAGCACCTCTTCCCGTTTTTCGTAGCCGAGCAAGTGCACCAGGGCATCGTTGCAATCGAGCAGCCGGCCACTGGGCGTAGCAACATACACGCCTTCCTGAACCTGCTCGAACAGCAGCCGATATTTCTCTTCTGCCGAGCGCCGCTCCGTAATATCACGGACGATGTGAATCGTGCCTTTCTGTTTGCTTGCCTGCTCGGTGTAGGAAGAAGTGGAGACAGTCGAAAATCCGCCGAAGCACGGGTCGGCGCCTTCGCTGATTTCCTCGCCTCCGCGAGCGCAGTAGGGACAGCCGGTCCATTCGCCCAGGCGGTGCGGCAACACCGACTCGCATGTGCTGCCGATCACGTCCGCCGCCGCGAGTTCCAACTGCTCCAGCAATACCTGATTGGCTTTGATAATCCTGTATTCCGAATCGTGGGCCAGGATAATGTCGTGCACCGAATCAAAAGTATTTCGCCACTGCCGTTGGGAGCGCAGGGTCTGCTCCTGCAGACGAAAGTTTTCGATCGCGATTCCTAACTGGCGTCCGCAGGTTTCCAGAAACTCCAGTTCTTCAGCTGTTAGCTTCCTGGCGTGCGCGCTCCCGAGAGCGAGCAATCCGATCGGCGCTTTTTTCCCCAGCACCGGGACCATCAGCACATAAAGAATCTTTTCTGCCTTCAGCCGTTCCGCATCTTCTGGAACCGCTCCGGCTCTGTGCGCAAACACTATCTTGCCCCGCTCCAGCAACTGCGACGCACTCTCAGTCAATTCCGCAAAACCGGCCTCGCGCAAAAAGTCAGCCGAGACGCCGACTGCGTGGGTCGCCACCAGGTGGCCGCCCTCAATCAAGCGGAACCAGGCCGCCTTGCTCCTGGTTAGTTGCTGCAATTGTTGTAGCGCAACTTCCATCATGCCGCCCTGCTGCTGAGCCTGCACCGTACTCTCGGTTAAAATCCGCAGCACGCTCAAGCGCCGGCCCTGAGCGCGCGCTTCTCCTAAGGCAACCAACAACATGCTCAGTCCCAGCAACACTTCCGAGGACACCACAAATCCATTCGGAATTTGATTGGTAAAAGGCAGCCAACTGAGATGCTGAACCATCAGGCATGTGCCCAAAAGCCATGCCCAGGGTTCCCAACGTCCGCGGCGAGAACGAAGTAGGGCAATCGCCGCGATCAATAGAAGTAGTCGGTAGGAAACCTCCAGAGCCACGCGCAGGGGCAGCGAAGCAGGCCACAAAAGCACTCGAGCAATCGCAAAACCCGTCGCGGTCGCTGTGATTGCCGCAAGGGGTGCCAATAGATTCCGTGCACGGATATAAACGAAAACCGCGCCTGCGAATAGTCCCATTGCAAGTACGAAGGAGGCTTGCTCAACTGCGGGAACGTAACGCGCCTGAAGGCGCATTGCAGGACCATGTACGCTGACCATGCGCGAACCCACGATCATCGCCCAGCCCGCTGTCCAAATCAGAAGATAGCGCTCCCGCAGCGCCGAGAGCACCAACAGCGAAGCGGCCAGCACGACTAACAGCGCCCATTCTCCAGCCCTCAACCCGGCGAGCGCCGGTTGTGCGTTATTCCAAATCGACCAGAGTGAACTGTTCATCTTGTTTCAGGCTTGTATTTCAGACGTGGTAGCGCCCTCTTCTGAATACCATGCTTGCGCCCTGAAACTATCGCTTTTCCGGACCATGCTGGTTACTTTCGGCATCTGTCGCAAAGGCTAGAATTGCCGAGAGTATACTTGCACAGCCATGCCCGACCGCATCCTGGTAGTCGACGACGAAGAAGCAATCCGCGAGATCGTTTGCGCCATTCTCGCGGCCGCCGGTTACTCCTGGAAGCAGGCCAGTTCCGGCATGGAAGCCCTCGCAGTGCTCAACTCCGGCGAAACCTTTGAACTGATGCTTTCCGACCTGATGATGGCGGACCTCGACGGCATCGGCCTGCTTGAACGCACTAAGGAGCGCTTCCCGGACATGCCGGTGGTAATGGTCACTGCGGTTCACGACATTTCGGTCGCGCTTGCCGCCATCCGTAACGGCGCCTATGACTATCTGCTGAAGCCGTTCGAGCGTGAACAACTACTGAACGCCGTAGGCCGGGCCCTGGAAAATCGTCGCCTCAAAGTTGAAAATCGCACCTATCAAACGAACCTGGAGGCTCTGGTAAGGGCTCGCACCGACGAACTTCGCGCTGCCATGGCTGATCTAGAGCGCTCCTACGACATAACGCTGCAGGCTTTGGGCGACGCGCTCGATTTGAAAGACGCCGAGACTGAAGGTCACTCCCGACGCGTGACCGCGTTCACGATTGCCATTGCCCGCGCCATGGGCGTGCCTCGGGAACAAATCCTTGTCATCGCACGCGGCGCTTTCCTCCATGACATCGGTAAAATGGCTATCCCCGATAACATCTTGCGCAAACCCGGAAAGCTTGACGACGATGAGCGCGCGGTCATGCGCGAGCACTGCTATCACGGATATCAGATGCTCAAGAAAATTCCGTTCCTCGCCGAAGCTTGCGATATCGTCTATTCTCACCAGGAGCATTTCGACGGCAAAGGTTATCCTCGCGGCCTCAAAGGCGGCGAAATCCCTCTTGGATCCCGCATCTTTTCCGTGGCCGACACTCTCGACGCCATCATCTCCGATCGTCCTTACCGTCCGGCCAGAACCTTGGCCGCAGCGCGAAAGGAAATCCAACTCTTCACTGGGACCCAGTTTGATCCCGAAGTCGTCGAAGTCTTCTCCAAGATGCCCGATGACATTTTCGAAGACCTGCGCCGCGAGATCAATTCGCAAGGGTATCCGCTCAGCTACACGGCCGCCGCCAAAGGCTCGTAAGCGACGCAAGATCCTTATCCTCTTCGCGTTCTAATTGCAGGCAGCAAAACATGGACAGGAAAACACGGACTTTTGCGTGGCGCAGCACTTTCAGCGCTGCGATTAATTCCCCCTCGCGATGAGGACCTGGCTCTGAGGACCTTACAATTGATGACTCGGAGGGCACTCATGAAATTCGCACTCTGTCTTCTCACACTCTGCATCCTAGCGGTCACGTCGTTCGCACAGGAGCATCCTGCCATCACCGCAACTCCCAATTCCGTTTACGTCGGGGCGGATGGCAAGTTTGAAGCCGCACCCGATACCGCCGTCCTCCAGTTCAATGTGTCCGTGCAGGACGACAGCGCGCAAAGCGCTTACGAGCATGCCTCGAAAAACGTAGAGCAGGTTCGCCAGGTTCTCCGCGCCAACGGCATCGAGCCCAAAGCCGCCACGATTGGATTCTTTTCCGTCCAGCCCGCGTACGAATATAAAAATGGCAAGCAAAAGCCGATCGGCTATCGCGTCACCGCCAACGTGACGCTTAAGCTCAAGGATTTTTCCAAGATCGGGCCCATTACCGGGCAACTGGCCGAGGCCAACGTGAGCGAATCCCAGACATTGAACTACACTCTGGAAAATATCGACGAGGCAAAGAATAAGGCCGTGGAAGACGCCTACCGCCGCGCCCGCAACTCCGCCGACGCTCTCGCCCGCGCCAGCGGCCGCACAGTGGGGGAACTTTCCTACGCTTCGGTCGATACTTTTGAGAACCAGCGTATCCCTGTTCCGCGAATGGCACGCGCCATGGCCGCTGCACCCAACGCCACGCCCGCTCCCGCCGAAGAATTCACGCCGCAAAACGTAACCGTGACAGCGCATGTGAACGCACTTTTCAATCTCAAATGAGTTACAGAAATAATCAGTGGTAAATAAAAAAGATGTACCCGAGGGACTTGAGAAAACAATTGGAAGATAAATAGTGGAGAAAAAACGACGCCAGCGATGACGTGGAAGGGCGGCGCTTCAGTACCGTTTTAGATGTAAATTTTAATGAGGATTTCAGCCCCGACGGCCTGCGGCCGAGAATCCTTACGGCATCGCCTTTGCGACAGCAATCCGGCTAGCATCCACAGTGATCGGACGTTGAATCTCCATCTCAATCGACGTACCCACATCCAGCCTCACATCGTTTCCACGCTTCAACAGCGCCCAACCAATACCGGCCGCCGCACCAATGCCGGCTCCCACCCGCGCCCCATTCAACCCGCCCGTCGCTAGGCCGCCAGCAGTCGCGCCCGCCACGGTCCCGTACGCGCCGTTCTTCGCCGCATCTTCAATCTTCTTCCCGGTATCTTTGTCTTGCTGAATCGTCCCTTCCTGATCCTTCACGGAATTGTGCTCGGCCCCTGGCGTATTCTCGACTGAAGCCGGCAGCATCACGGTATACCCGCTCGGATAAATCATCGACGTAAAGTGGATCAGAATTTCGGCCCGCCCGTGCCCATGTCCGGCGCGCTCGGTGTGAACAATCCTCCCCTGGATGTAAGAGCCCGCCGGCACAACCACGCGGTTATCCACGACAAACGGAAACGCCGTTTCCGCATAAACTGAATCTCCTTCGCGCGCATTCTTGGTGGATATGGCCTGCTTGAGAGAGAGCGGAATCTTCGTTCCCGCCGGAATCGTGACGACTTTTGGATCGGCAGCCGCAGGCGCGGGCGCTTGTGTCGCAGCCGCGGGAGTAGAGTTCGTAGAGGCGTTATCCCTTTTCGGCGTGTCCGCGGCCTGCCCCAAAGCTATCCCAGAAATCAAAAGAACCAGCAAGAACCCGCGCATCGTGTACCTCCTCGCCAAATCCTCGTCGGTGTAAATCAAGCCGAGAATACCATGCACTAAGGCCTTAGGATGCAAATTCTGTTGTTAGTGCCGCCTCGGATCCACATAGTTTTGCGGCCCCGGAGTCTTGTACGTGCTTGTGCAATATAATCCCTGCCTTTCATTTCCTTGACAGATGGGGAGAACAGATGGAGCTCGCTGAGTGCTTTCAGCTCGACCTGCTTAATAAATCAAATACTTCTTCCTGACTAGCTCAAACTTCTCCAACTCCTCCTGCCAATCCTGCGCAATCCGCCGCGGATCTTTTCCTGCCACTAGCCCATCGTAAGCCGCACGATTCACCAGCAACTCCGAGATGCGCTCCATCTTGTAATCGGCGGGATATAGCTTTCGCAACGCCGACGCCAGCTCAATGCCCAACTCCGGCCCGTCCAACGCGTTCCGCTCCGTCAGAACTACATTTACTCCTTCACACTTCTGTCCGCTGTAAATCGCGGACGCGGGAGTAAACGTTACCGGGACAAATCTAACTCCGGCAATCCCGCGCGCGTTCAGATAAGCCGCCAGTTCCCTGCTTTTCATCCACGGAGCACCCACCAGCTCAAACGGAGTATCCGTGCCACGCCCCACAGAAACATTTGTTCCCTCAATCAGCGCCACGCCCGTATACAGCGCCGCCTCTGTCACGCTGCGCAAATTCGGCGACGGATTCACCCACTCGAGGCCTGTCGAATCAAACCAGTCTCCGCGCTGCCACCCCTCCATGGGCACGACGGTCAGCTTGGCGCTGATATTCCGCTCCGCGTTAAACATCTTCGCGAGCTCTCCCATCGTCATGCCATGCCGAACCGGCACTGCCCAGTAATTGGTAAAGTTCTCCCGATCCGCATCCGACACAGGACCCTGCACAAACGCCCCCGTGACCGGATCAGGCCGGTCCAACACAATTAACTCAATTCCCGCCTTGGCGGCTGCTTCCAGAAAATATCCCAGCGTTGTTTCGTAGGTGTAATACCGCACTCCCGCATCCTGAATATCAAACACTACTGCATCCAGTTGTTTCAGCACGTCGATCGACGGACGTCGCGCAGTATCCGCGCCCCCATAGACGCTGTAAACCTTAACGCCGGTAGCCTCATCCTTCGCATCGCTGACGTGCAGGGTGTCGAGCGTTCCCGCAATGCCGTGCTCCGGACTGAAAATCGCATCGAGCGAAACTCCCGGAGCCTGCGCCAGCACATCAATCGTTCTGCGCCCTTCCGCATCGAAGCCAGTCTGATTCGTCAATACTCCGATCTTTTTCTTGCGTCCCGCAACCTGCAGCACATCAAATCCATGCGCTTCGAGCACATCAATCCCATTCTTCACGCTTCCATTGCGCGTACTCATGCGGCGCGCCGCACTCTGCGCCTCGTTGTAGCCCGTGATACTCCGCCAGCGCAGAGCCTCTTTCTCGCTCGTCGTCAGTGGCAACGCAGCGGCGACGGCCGTCGCCACCTTCGAGCGCAAGGCAATCGCATTACTCTGACCGCGCGGATGCACCGCATTGGTCAGCAGAATGATGTAGCTCTCGGTCGTCGGATCGATCCACATCGATGTTCCCGTAAACCCCGTATGTCCATACCCGCCCACCGGCAGCAGATCGCCGCGATTCGACGAGAGCGGAGAATCGATATCCCACCCAAACCCGCGGAGCACCGGAGCCGAGGGAGGCTGTTCCGGTCGAGTCATCTTCTCCACCGTCAACGCCGACAAAATCCCTCCGCCCCCATTCAGCATCGCCTGCGCAAATCTCGCCAGATCGTCGGCTGTCGAAAACAATCCAGCATGCCCCGCCACGCCGCCCATCCGCCGGGCCGTCGGATCATGCACCACTCCGCGCAGCATGTGGTCATTCTCGTCGTACTGCGTCGGCGCGATCTTTTCAATCCAACCAGCCCGCAACGCTGTCGGAGGCACAAATCGGGTATGCATCATCTTCAGCGGCACAAAAATATGCTTGGCCGCATATGCATCCAGCATCTCGCCCGAAATTCGTTCCACCAGCGCGCCCAGCACAATGAAATTGATATCGCTGTACGTGAACTTCGACCCTGGCGCATCCTCCGGCGTCTCCGCAAACGCCATTCGGTAAGCCGTCTCCTTTCCTTCCCACGGAGTTCTCCGATCAAGATCCGGCTCCAGCCCTGAGTAATGGGTGAGCAACTGCCTCACTGTGATGTCTTCTTTTCCGTTCTGCGCAAATTCAGGTAAATACCTTGCCACCGGATCGTTCAGCCGCACCTTGCCTTGCTCGACTAACTGCATCACGGCAGTCGTAGTGACAATCACCTTGGTCATCGACGCCACATCAAAAATCGTATCGAGCGTCATCGCTTCGCGCCGCGGCTCCAGCGCCCGCGAACCATAAGCCTTCCGGTAGATCACATGCCCGTCATGTCCCACCACCAAAACAGCCCCTGGGATGTTCCCTTCTTGAATGGCTTGCTCAATTACGGCATCCACGGTCCCGAGCCGCATCACAGCCGCCGGGCGCTTAGCATCAACTTCGGCCCATCCGGATCGGCCAGCGAGCGCCACGAAAATGACGATCGATCCCGCCAACGCGGCAGCCGTGCCTGCTGCTCTATTCCGCCGCGTCCTCCGCAGAAAAATAGACAAGCGCGCTTCCCGCAGAACGCTCAGCACGCGCCCCATCGACTTTGACTGGAAAAGAAGGATGTTTCGACTCTACACAACTCCGGCGGGATGACTCAAGAACAGTTATCTAAGTGGGAATCCCTGACGGACTGGGTTTTCTCAGCTGAAGTCTTCCTTTTTCCCAATTTCTTTGGTAACTCAATCCCCAATTCGAAAACTGGTAGCATTAAAGATTCCTCCACTCAGCACTGTGCGTGTATGGTTCCACCTCGGCTTCCTATTTCTCGCTCTTCCGCTCCTGGCGCAGAGCGACGCCGGAGAACTCCGCCTCAAGGTCACCGGACCTGACGGCCTCGCCCTTAAAACCACGGTTGAACTCGTCAGCCAAGGCAACGAGTATCGCCATATGTTCACGACGGATGAGGAAGGCAACCTGAATGCCAGGCGCCTGCCATATGGAATCTACCAGGTCCAGATCCGAGCGCCAGGCTTTGCCGAGGTTTCCGAGTCGGTTGAAATACGTTCCGCGCTCCCCTTGGATCGCACGATTCGGCTGAAAGTGGCTTCAGTTTCCGAATCGGTGAACGTCAGCGCATCCGGCACATTGGTTGATCCCTATCGTGCCGGTTCGGTCAATGAGATGGGTTTGGAGACGATTCAGAATCGATTGACCGCGCTGCCCGGCCGCTCCATGCAGGACCTCGTGAACTCAGAGCCCGGGTGGCTCTACGAAGGCAATGCCGTTCTCCACCCACGCGGATCGGAATATCAAACTCAATTCGTCGTCGATGGCATTCCACTCACCGACAACCGTTCGCCAAGCTTTGGCCCGGAAGTCGAAGCCGATGACGTTGATTCCCTCAAGATTTATACCGCCGGCATTCCTGCGGAATTTGGCAGGAAGATGGGCGGCGTGGTTGAGGTCAATACTCTCAAAAACGAGGATCCGGGATTTCACGGACAAGTCACCCTCTTCGGCGGCACCTACGACACGGCCGGGATCAATACCCAGGACCAATACACATGGAAGGGGAATACTATTGGCGTGAGCGCCGGCGGCAACATGACGGACCACTATCTCAACCCGGTGGTCCCTCAAAATTACACCAACAACGGCACCACCGGCAGTTTTTCGCTGAGCTATCAGCGGGACCTGACACAGAAAGACCGCATCACTCTGATTGTGCGCCATGAACTCGCGCGCTATGCAATCCCCAACGAGCTGGTGCAGCAGAACGGAGCGTTTGTGCCGAACGCGGACAACGCCGTTGGATGTCCACCCGCTCCCGCCGGAGAGCAACCGAGCGATTGCGTGTTCGTTCCCGGGGGACAGCTACAAACAGGCGACAACTTTGAAACCATGGGGAGCGCCTCCTACCAGCACATTTTTTCCTCCGATGCGATCGGCTCGCTGCGCGGAATGGCCCGCGATAACTCCAACGACTTTTATTCCAACCCGTCCTCCTGGCCCCTCATTGCAACCCAGCACAACGACTTCAAGGAGATTTATTTCAACGGCAGCGCCTCCGTTCATCACGGCGGGCAGGAATTTAAAGCGGGCGTCGAATCCGATGCCATCTTCCTGCACGAAAACTTCAACTATGTGATGCCCGACTGCGCCAAGCTTTCAGACTCTCGATGCCCTATCGATATTGGGATTCTAGACGCGGGTGCGACAACCTTTGCCTTTACCGGCAGCCGCCCGGATCTCGAACAATCGGCCTATGTTCAGGATGCTATCCGGCTCGGCAACTGGACCCTCAACGCCGGCCTCCGCTGGGACCACTACCAGTTGCTGGTGAACCAGAATGCGGTGAGCCCGCGTATCGCCGTCTCGCGCTACTTCCGTTCCGCCGGCTTAAATATTCACGCTTCCTATGACCGCATCTTCCAGACGCCATCCTTCGAAAACATCCTTCTATCCAGTTCTCCTGCTGCGGAGGATCTGGACACCAGCGTTCCCGCATTGCAGCTGCCTGTCCAGCCTTCACATGGGAACTATTACGAATTGGGAGCGACGAAAGCATTTTTCGGGAAACTGCGGCTAGATGCGAATATGTTCCGCCGTGACGTCAACAATTACGCCGATGACTCCCAAATTCTGAGTACCGGAATCAGTTTCCCCATCGCGTTTAGGAAAGGAATTATCTACGGCGCGGAGGCCAAGCTCGAAGTTCTACAGTGGGGACGATTCTCTGGCTTCGCCAGCTATTCCTATATCGTAGGCAATGTCTGGAACCCGGTGACGGGCGGCCTGTTTCTTGGAGACGACGCCACCGGCGCGACCTCCCAGCTGACCGGACATTTTCCCGACTCGCAGGACCAGCGGAACACAGTGCGGGCCCGTGTCCGCTATCAGGTTGCCGGGCGTCTGTGGGTCGCAGTGGGCGCCGATTACAACAGCGGACTGCCATTCCAACCTGATTTGAGCCGTCAGCAATATGCTACGGAATACGGTCAGGTGGTGATTAATCATCTCAATTTTAATCTCGGCCGCATCAATCCGTATTTCACGCAAAATGCTTCGGTGGGCGTCGATCTCTACCAGCACGAAAAACGTTCGGTACGCTTTCAGGGCGACGTCGCGAACCTGGGCAACACACTTGAAGTGATCGACTTCGGGGGGCTGTTCTCCGGCAACGCAGTCGGTCCGGCACGCCAATACACATTTCGCCTAGTATCGACATTCTAGAAGCCCAGTTCGAAGTGGAAACCTCCGCCCGAGCAATGTGGGGACAGCCGCCCTCGGCTGTCCACCGGGCGCAGCCCGGCTGGTGGTCCGAACTCGGCTCATGATGCCCTCTTGAAGTACTGCACCGCACGCTCATGTTTCTGTGCCGCCGCCCGGGAAGAAAACGTTCCAAGGTTCTTCCGCTTCCCAGTCTTCACATCTTTCTTGCGAGAATAGAGACGATACTCGCCGGATTGTAGTTTGCGAATCATGGCAGATGAAGATGCTCTTCCGCGTTACACGGTTGGCAAAGAAAAAGGGACGCGTCAGCGTCCCTTCTTTCAATAATCTCGTCCTAAGTGTGAATCGGCTCAAACGCGAAAGTCTGGAACCCTAACTTCCCGCGACCATCTCCTTGGGAGCTCCGCCATCCACGTCGGCCTGATTGAATACGACGTTCGCTCCCATGTGTGCCGGCCGGGGAGCCAGCATTTGCTCTTTGCGGTAAACCAGATTGCTGGCGTTGAAGGTCGCCAGCTCGAATCCGTGTCCATGCGTGATAGCGTCGGTCGGGCAAGCCTCGACGCAATATCCGCAAAATATACATCGATTGTAGTCGATGTTATAGACCTTGGCGTAGCGCTCGGCGCCGCTCACGCGGTTTTCCGCAGTGTTATCGGCGGCCTCGATATAGATGCAATTCGAGGGACAGTTGGCAGCGCAGAGAAAGCACGCTACGCATTTTTCCAGTCCGTTCTCGTCGCGCTGCAGCACGTGAGCGCCGCGGAAACGGGCCTCAACGCGCGCGCCGCGTAGTGGGCCTTTGCCGTCGGGATAGTTCTCGACGGTGGTGGGCTGAAACATCTCCATGAAGGTGATGCTCATGCCCTTGGCGATGGCGGCGATATTTTTCAGTACCGGCATGCTTCTTTAGTATACCGGATGCGGGTTGAGGACGCCGCCGAGCTCCTACTCCCACTCAATCGTTCCCGGAGGCTTGGAGGTCACGTCATACACCACGCGATTTACGCCCTTCACCTCATTTACAATCCGCGTGGAAATATGTTTCAAGACTTCATGGGGGAGCGGAACCCAGTCTGCGGTCATGCCGTCCTCGGAACTGACGGCGCGAATCGCGCAGGTGTAGGCGTAGGTGCGCATGTCGCCCATCACGCCAACGGACATAACCGGAAGAAGTACGGCGAACGACTGCCAGACCTTGGTATAGAGGCCGGCGTTCTTAATTTCGCCGACTACAATGTCATCGCATTCGCGCAGCAGCGCCAGGCGCTCGCGCGTGACTTCGCCGAGCACTCGCACTGCCAGGCCGGGACCGGGGAAGGGTTGCCGCTGCAAAATTTCTTCGGGCATTCCGAGGTCGCGGCCGATCTTGCGGACTTCGTCCTTGAACAAATCCTTCAGCGGCTCAATCAGCTTCAATTTCATTTTCTCTGGCAAGCCGCCTACGTTGTGATGTGACTTGATTACCTGTGACGGTCCGCGCACTGATCGCGATTCGATCACATCGGGGTAAAGTGTTCCCTGCACCAGCCACTTGACCTTACCTTCTTCCTTCTCCAGGCGCCGCGCTTCGCGCTCGAACACTTTGATGAATTCGTTGCCGATGATCTTGCGTTTTTTCTCGGGATCGCTGACTCCTTTGAGCTTGCCGAGAAAGCGTTCCGTCGCGTCGACCGCATCCAGCCGCAGCCCAAGCTTGTCGCGCAGTGTCTTCTGTACCTTCTCGAACTCGTTTTTGCGCAGCACGCCGTTATTAACGAAGATGCAGGTCAGCCGCGACTTGCCTTTTGCGTCGCGCAACGCGCGATCCACTAGCACTGCCGCGACCGATGAATCCACACCTCCGGAAAGGGCACAGATCGCGCGTCCGCTTCCGACTTGCCGCTTCACCTGGTCGATAGTCGAATCGATAAACCGTTGCGGCGTCCAGGTTGGCTTCGCGCCGCAGATTTTGAACACGAAGTTGCGAAGGATCTCCGTACCGTTCCGGGTGTGGTGAACCTCGGGATGAAACTGAACTGCGAACCACTTCTTCTCGACATTCTGGATTGCCGCCACCGCATGAGAGGTTTTCGCGGTTAATTGAAAGCCCGAGGGCAACTCCAGGGCTTCGTCGCCGTGCGACATCCACACGGGCTGCCGCTTCGCCAGTCCCTGGAAGAGCACGGAGTCTGCCACGATGTCGATCTCCGCGTGGCCGTACTCACGCTTCTCCGCCGGACGCACCTTGCCGCCAAGAGTGTGCACCATGAATTGCAGTCCGTAACAAATGCCGAGGACGGGCAGTCCCAGTTCAAAGAGGCGCGGATCAGCCGGCGGCGCATCTTTGTCGTAGACCGACCACGGCGCGCCGGAAAGCACAATGCCCACTGGTCCGCAATTCTTAATCTCTGCGAGCGAAACGTTGCAGGGCAATACTACGGAGAAAACACTTTGTTCGCGGATGCGGCGCGCGATGAGTTGCGTATACTGCGCGCCGAAGTCGAGGATGACGATGGATTGAATGGGTAAAGATGGGCTGAGTCGGGATTGGGGTTCCACCAATGAGTTTCTCAAATCGGGGAGAACGTGTAAAGCGGGCCGACAACGCGGGAAACGATATAGGTAGGAGTTATCTGCCTTGAGATTGCCCTCTACGACAGGGCCGGGGCACTCCCCGGCACATCCCCGAGAATCAATTCGTCTCGATCTATCGTGGTTTGGATTGGAGTGCTCGGCACAAAGCCTTGGCCCGCAGGCGGAGGAACATTCAGCGGCTCGGCCGACGCTACCGCGTCCGGCATCACGACGATACAGATGTATCCAGCGAGGCGTGCGATGTACAACCAATCTACAACCGCGAAATAAGTGAGCGTGACGAGAACAACCGCTGCAACGATGAGGCGCGTGGGAGCGATATGGACGAAAGCAGTGGGCAGTGAGGCTATGGTAGATGCTCCGAATAAGGCCGTCAGGTGAGCGAGTCCGGTCCATGTGCTCACTGCGAAGACAGGCGCGGTGCGTTCCCGCAAAAAACTGACGGCTGCCGAGAGTGCGCCTAGCGTGTGCTCGCCGTCGCGCACAACGAATACGCAGCCGAGTGACAGTATCCAGTTCAGTGACACCCACACCATGCAGATGACTGCAGCCAGTGGCATAAAAATGACAAACGACAGGCCGGGTCGCGGATTTGCTTGGGGCGAGGCGAAGCTGGCACCAATCACTGCTCCAAAGAGTGCGAAGGCTCCAGCAAGCGTTGCGGCAGCGCGCAGGAAATTTAGACCGATCAGCGAACAGAATGATGTCGGCGGATTAGGAATATCGGATGGAGCATTGTGAGAGAGTGTCCCTTGAGAGAGTTTCCATCCGAATTGGTCGAGCAGAGCGCGAATCGTGGCGGCCCGGCCAATCGACGCGGCGACGATCCATAGCAGCGACAGTGCCAACGCCGCGAACAAAGCCGCAAACGCGGCGCGACTGAGACTGCCACGAAGGATGTGCTTAATCGCTCTTAGCACGAGTAACGGTTGTTTCGTCCCAAGAAGCGTGGCGTCGACATTATCCACGGTCAATGTGTCGAGAAATTCAATGAACCCAAAAACAAGCAACGCTCCTGCGATCGCGCCAACCGTCCAGCGCCAGGCAATCTCGGCCAGCGCCAACGATGGCCGCCGAAAGGCGGCACGAAAACCCTCGATCGTCGGAGAAATATGAGGCACGAAGGCTCAGCATAACTCAATACGCGTGGAATATGGGAAGAACACCTCGAGCGGTAGAGCAGGATTAGCTACCACGGAGCCTTCGACTGCGTCACTGCTCCGCTTCGCGAAACATTCGCTCGCTCAGGATGACAACGGAGGGCATACCTCGGACTTCACCGCACAACGATGTTGAGAAGCTTGCCGGGGACGTAAATCTTGTTCACGATCTGTTTGCCGGCGATTGCGGCTCGTATTTTTTCGTCGGCAAGGGCGCGCTCCACAACAAGCTCCTCAGAGGCGTCGGCCGGCACAACGATGCGGCTGCGCAGCTTGCCGTTGATCTGCACGGGAATTTCGAGTTCTTCCTCCTTCGCAAGCGCGGCGTCGTACTTAGGCCATGGAGCTTTGAGAAGGCTCCCTTTCTCGCCGAGGATTTCCCAGAGTTCGTGAGCGAGATAGGGAGCGAAAGGTGCCAGCAACAGGACGACGCTGCGCTGCACCTCAGCCATGAGAGCCGCCGAGGTGGGATTGCCATTGCCAGAGGTAGAGCCGCAAGCTTCTTCGTAGACGTACAGCGCGTTCACCAGTTCCATGATCGCCGAGATGCAAGTGTTGAAGTGCCAGCGTCCTTGAAAGTCGTCGCTGACGCGCTTGATGGTCTGGTGAAGTTTGCGCTGGATCTGCCGTGCTTGCGGCGAGAGAGACGTTGCAGGCGACGTTTCTACGCACGCATTGCGGGCGCTCGCGTTTCGCATCACAAAGCGATAGACGCGTCCCAGGAATCTGTGAATGCCTTCAATGCCGGAATCCTGCCAGTCGAGATCGCGATCCGGTGGAGCGGCGAATAAGCTGTAGAGGCGCGCAGCGTCGGCGCCGTAGCGCGCGACCATTTCGTCGGGGCTGACGATATTGCCGAGACTCTTCGACATTTTTGCGCCGTCTTTGATCACCATGCCCTGGGTGAAGAGGCGTTCCACCGGTTCGTCATTCGTGATGAGGCCGAGATCGCGCATGAACTTGGTCCAAAAGCGCGAGTAAATCAAGTGCAAGATGGCGTGCTCGACGCCGCCGATGTACTGATCGATGGGGAACCAATATTGCGCGATTTTCGAATCGAAGGGGGCACGGTCGTTGTGCGCGTCGGTGTAGCGATAGAAATACCAGGATGAATCGACGAACGTGTCCATGGTATCGGTTTCACGGCGCGCTGGACCGCCGCACCTGGGACACGTCGCATGGACGAACTCGGGTATCTTTCCAAGCGGCGATCCACCAGCGAGGGTTATGTCGACATTCTCCGGCAAGATCACTGGCAGATCTTTTTCGGGCACAGGGACGATGCCATCTTTTTCGCAATAGAGCATGGGGATCGGCGTGCCCCAGTAGCGCTGCCGCGAAATTCCCCAATCTTTCAAACGATAAGTGACGGTGGCCTTGCCGAAACCGTTCTGCTCAGCGAACGCCGACATTGTCTTGATCGCCTCGGCGCAATCCAGGCCGCTATATGGGCCGGAATTAATCAGCATGCCTTCATGCGCGACGAATGGAAGGCGCGGCTCGGTAACGGTTTCTTCCGGGTCGTTCGAGATTGGAAGAACTACGAGTCGGATCTCGATTTTGTATTTCTTGGCAAACTCATAGTCGCGGTCGTCGTGCGCAGGAACGCTCATGATGGCGCCGGTGCCGTAATCCATCAGGATATAATTCGCCACCCAGATGGGAATCTTTTCACCATTGAAGGGATTAATGGCATAGCGGCCGGTAAAGACGCCGTGTTTGTCGACTTCGCCGATGTCGCCTACCTCCTTCGCTTTCCGTTGTTCGGCGATGAGTTGCTCGACTTTTGCGCGAAGATCGGTGCTGGCCGCGGTGAGATCGGCAACCATCGGGTGCTGAGGTGCAAGCTGCATCGAAGTTGCACCGTAGATTGTGTCAACGCGAGTTGTGAAGACACTGATAGTGGCGCCGGCCGGCCCAAATCCGGTGTGAGGTTGTGAATAGTCGAGTTTGAAATCGATCAGCGCGCCTTCACTGCGGCCGATCCAGTTGCGCTGCATGGTCCGGACTTTTTCGGGCCAGCCCCCAAGCTTGTCCAGATCGCGCAACAATTCGTCTGCGTATTTCGTGATGCGCAAGAACCACTGCTCAAGCTCGCGCTGCTCAACTGGCGTGTCTTCGTGGCGCCAGCAGCATCCATTTGTGAGCACCTGCTCATTCGCGAGAACCGTGGCGCACTGCGGACACCAGTTAACTTTGCTTTTCTTGCGATAAGCCAAGCCCTTCTCGTAAAACTTGAGGAAAAACCACTGATTCCAGCGGTAGTAGTCGGGAAGGCAGGTGGTGACTTCGCGGGACCAGTCGTAGGCAAAGCCGAGGCGCTTCATCTGCGCCTTCATCTTGCCGATGTTGCCGAGAGTCCACTGGCGCGGCGGAGTGTTGTTCTGAATGGCGGCATTTTCCGCGGGCAAGCCAAAGGAATCCCAGCCCATGGGATGGAGAACGTTATATCCGTTCATCCACATGTAACGGGCGAGCGCGTCGCCGATCGAGTAGTTGCGCACGTGTCCCATATGCAGCACGCCTGAGGGATAGGGCAACATTTCGAGCACGTAATATTTCCTCTTGCTTGAGTGGTGCTCGGCAGCATAGAGTTCCGAATCGCTCTGCCAGCGCTCAAACCATTTGCTCTCAACGCGCTTTGGATCGTAGCGCTCGTCGTCGGGCCGATCGGCGGCGCGGCGCGAGCCGGTAGGGCTGGCGCTCGCGGTTGTGGTTTCTTCGACTCTGTCTTGCTGCGGCATAGGAGGATTTGAGGATCCACTGGTAAACCTTAGATTTTACAATGACGCGGAGATTGTGTGTTGAGATCAGCGGGAGCGTCAGCGATATGGGTCCTCCCGACGACCTATTTCAAGCAAGAAAGCGGCAGATGGAACTGGCGGGGCCGCATTCGGCGGACAGCGGAGGCTTGCCCTGAGTTTGTTGAAGTGGACTGATCCCAATCATTTGCTGGAATGACTTGCACTCCGCTTTGGCAGCTTGTTGTAGTCGCGGGCATAGACGCGGAGCCCAAACTCGGGGGTCATTTTCGTGTACCCGGCCACCAGTTGTTCTTTGTAGTGATCGAGATAAAAGTCGAAGGAGTCGCTCGCATCCATATCGATGAGAATTAAGTCGGCATCCTCCATCGTGAGTTTGCCAAAACGCAGAGTGCCGTCGTGATATGCCATGTAATTGCCATGCTGTTTGGAGGCGAAGTTGGAAACTTGCAGCGAGCCATATACCTGTACTAATTCGTTCGCTTGAATACGAACGGCAGACACTCTTCCCTTGATGTGAGGCGGGGGAAGGACTTCTTCGGGATTGAGAATCAAGTCATCCTTGTCGGCGGAGACGCCTTGAATTTTCTTCGTATTGATCATGCGGGAAATATCCATTCCCAGCAGATCCAAGAGGCCTTTGACCGGCAAGTGTGCCGCTTTCAGATGTTCCGTATGCAGCCGAATTCGTCCGTCCCCTTCCACCGATAACGTTCCCGTGGTCTCGAAGGGGACATCGCCTTTCTGGTGCAGCTTGCCTTTTATGAGCAGCTGATTGTTCTTGCTTTCGATGGTTACGTCCTTGACAGGAGCAGTGGCGGAGGAAAAGACGTCGTCGTTCAAGACCCGGGCTAGCGAGTTGCAGGTCATGGCAATTTCAGCCGACGCCAAATTGAGGGTGAAAGAACTTCCGTCGTCAAACACAATGAGTCCGCCGGGCGTGGTGGGAGTGAGAGTCCCCTGAAGCTGAACGATGTGGACGGCGACCTGGTCGGTGAAGTGATACATCACGTTTTTCATGGCGACCTGGACGACGTGATTCTGCGCGTTTTCGGTGGGCTGAGTTGTCCCATGGCCCACCGATAGATGAGACAGCGTAGCCAAGAGCAGCGATGGAAAGAGCGCACGTCGAGCCAGGGTTGTCATGGGCATTTGGATGCCATGAAGTCGAAATATGGTAAGGGCTAACCCACCAACTTCTTCAGCGCTTCAACATTCCTACGATCGTCGCCGGGCTTGTCGATTGGAGTTTCGGCGATGAAGGCAGCGTGTGCGAGACGAAGATCGTTCAACAGGATGCGGAACGGCTCTTTGCCGATGGTTCCCTTCCCGATTTGCTCGTGGCGATCGAGTTTTGAGCCGCGGCCGGCCTTGGCGTCGTTGCAGTGAACCACCTTCACTTGGCTGAGGCCGATGGTTCCATCGATGTGTCGTAGCGTTTGATAGAGGCCCGCTTCGCTAACAATGTCATAACCGGCGACGTGAGTGTGGCAAGTATCGATACAGGCGGCAATAGGAACGATGCCGCGCAGGCGCTCGATCACCTCGGCAACCTGCTCGAAGCTGCCTCCGAGAGAAAACTCCGACCCCGCGGTGTTTTCGATAAGGATCGTCAGTCCACCCCGCGCGAGTTCGAGTCCCTGCGTGGCGGCCGCAATCGCCGCCGAAGTCTGGAGCAGGCCGGCCTCTCGATCGGCTCCTCGGAACGAGCCCGGATGCAGCACAAGATAATCGGCACAGAGCGCGAGAGCGCGCTCGACTTCGCCGCGAAAGGCTTCGCTAGATTTCTTGAGGAACAACTGACTCGTGCTCGCTAGATTGACCAGGTAATTGGTATGAATGACCACCGGCTTAAGATTGTACTGAGCGCGCAGGCGAAGCATCTGCTCACATTGCGGATAACTAAGCTTGTAAGGCGCCCACTGGCGCGGGCTCGATGAAAAAATCTGGAGCGTGTTGCATCCGATGCGGTAGGCGCGCTCGGCGGCGTTGTGAATTCCTCCGGCAGTGGAAGTGTGAATGCCAATGCGACGGGAAGTGAGGCGGGGCGGGCGTCTCGGTGCGGGGCGGTTGAGGATGTCTTGTTCGCGGGCGATGGAGCGGGGCATGAGAAAAGTATAAAGGCTGAACGGTTGCTGCGTTTGCGGTGCAGAGCGAGCGAAGGTAGACTTGATGGGGGTCGCTGCCGCAGAGTTACAAGGAAGGCCTATCGAGCGTCGCTCGACTAGACAGCCGGGGCGGCTGTTTCCACTCAAGGGATGTAAAGGTCCGCAACAAGGGGAATTTATGTTAGTGGTCATGAAGGCGCATGCCACGGACGAACAGGTCCGCGCCGTCTGCGAAAAAATTGAGAAGCTGGGATACCGCGCGCACGCCATGCCGGGCGCGCAGCGTACCGCGATTGGCATTACCGGCAACAAGGGCGAAGTGGAGCAGGGCACGCTGGAAGAAATGCCCGGCGTGCAGGAAGTTATCAAAGTCTCAAAGCCCTACAAGCTGGTGAGCCGCGATATTAAAGAGGACAACACGGTGATACGGTTTGCGGGAACGCAGGCCACCATCGGGGGGCGCGGCCTGGCAATTGTTGCAGGGCCGTGCGCAATCGAGAGCCGGGAGCAAGCCTTTGCCGTGGCTGAACGCGTTCACCGCGCCGGAGCGCAATTCTTTCGCGGGGGCGCGTACAAGCCGCGAACCTCTCCTTATTCGTTTCAAGGATTGGGTGAGGAAGGGTTGCGGATCATGTCAGAGATCCGGCAACAGTATGGAATGAAAATCATCACGGAAGCGATCGATAACGAATCGCTCGACCTGGTGGAGGAGTATGCGGATGTGATCCAGATCGGGGCGCGCAACATGCAGAATTTTTCCTTGCTGAAGCGCGCCGGGCGGGCGAAAAAGCCAGTCCTCCTGAAGCGCGGCATGTCGGCGACTCTGGAAGAATTTCTGATGGCCGCGGAATACATTCTGAGTGAAGGTAATTACAGCGTGGCGCTATGCGAGCGCGGCGTGCGCACATTTGCCGACCACACTCGCAACACGCTCGACCTCAGCCTGGTTCCGGCGGTGCAACGCTTGAGCCACCTGCCGATTTTTGTCGATCCCAGCCATGGGACAGGAAAACGAAATAAAGTGACGCCGCTGTCGCGTGCGGCCGTCGCAGTGGGAGCGGACGGACTGATGGTGGAGGTGCACAACAAGCCCGACGAGGCGATGTCGGATGGTCCGCAATCGCTGTTTCCCGATCAGTTCGATGAGTTGATGGTGCAGGTGCGTCAAATTGCGGCAGTGGTCGGGAGGACTGTTCCGGGGATTGAAGTGAAGGAGACCGTGGGAGCCAGCAAGTAGGGACTGGGTCTCGCACTGGATCTGACTTCTACGTTCTGCAAAGAACTGTAAAGTTTGTGGCCTTTTTTTCGGAGCTGCGGCAAGCTAGGGTCTTCCCGCGGCGTCCGGCGGGAAGGGATTCTGTAGGAGATCTAGCCATGTTTCGCACGGGAAGTTTTATTTCCGGACTAAAAACGGTGTTCGTGATCGCGACGTTGGCGTATTCGTGCACAATGGTCGCCCAGCGCGGAGCCGCAAGCGTTGGGGGTGGCACTGCGGGCGGGGGCGCAATGGGTAGAAGCGGCCCCGCGACCGGTCTCGACACAAAAGATGACCTAAAGACCTTTCATGAAACTTTGGCTCTGCAAGCAAACAGCCAACAGATCATCGAATACAAACTGATGCTGAAGGACACGGAAAGTGCGAGCGCTGCACTGCGAGCTTTCCTGGAACAGGCAGCTAAGGAAAATAATGCTTCGGCGGTTGCCGACCGCGATAAGGCTTTTGAACAAGTGCTCGAGAAAGCGCGGACTGAGAACACCGCGTTTTTGCAAGGACTCTCCGATCGCCAGAAATCCGGGCTGAAAGATACGATCAAAAAATTAGTAAAAACAGATTCCGACCTGGCACAAGAGGCCAAGGTACTGGACGTGGCAATCGATACAAAGACTGGCGGAAATCTCATCTCGAACTCGGCGCAGAATTTGCAGCGCACGCTCACTAGTTTCCAGAACCAGCAAGCCGATCTCGGAGAGGAAATGAGCATTAGCGCTGGAGACAGCGGCCAGGACGTTAGTTTCAAAATTCCGCCGGTGAAGAGTGTAGTGAACTTTGCAGCACTTAATCCGGCCTCAGTTAGTCCATCTGATCTGTCAGTGGCGATTATTACTTCCGGGATGATTTCCAAGGGCGCATTACAAAGCGGAGAGAACATATTCCGCTTTGAGCTGACCGCAGACTTGTCCGACCTGCAGCAACACATCTCTCAGGTTCTGGGCTCGCAGCTCGACAAAGGCGAGCGCTGCGGGGAGCAGATTGTGATTCAAAACGCGAATCTCACACCATCGACACCGGCGAGTGTGGTGCTCGTACAGATACACTATGAGCGCTGGGCGTGCTTTGGCGGTGCTCCCAACGAAATGGCGGAGGGCTACGGTGCCATCGAAGTAAAGCTGGTATTGGGCATTGGAGAAGATGGTTCGCTGCACCTGGTGCCGACCATCGGTCGCGTCGACGCACAGGGATTGGTAGGCGATTTATTGCGGTCAGGCACTCTCGGGGAAGTTGTCCGCGACAGAATAACGGAATCGCTGCTTACTTCCGTGCGGCCGGCTTCCGACTATAAGGCGCTGCTTCCTTCCGCAGCGCAGGGCAACGTCACACTACGCCGTGCGCAGTTTTTGGAAAGTGGAGCGGGCAAGGTCAGCGTCGTCTTGAATGGCGACATCCAAGTTTCCAGCGACAAGGCGGCCATACTAACCAGCGAGTTGAAAGCTAGCGAAGCGAAGGGACCGCCATCGACCGCAGAAACCGCGCCACGCTAGGCTAGCTTCGCAAAAACTGCTCTCTGGTAATCTTAATTTTCTCCAGGGAATCGACTGCCTCTTGAGAAAACTTCTTTTCTTCATTTTATTGATTCCGCTGCTTGGCGCCTTCGGCTGGTGGTACTTCCGCGAACGCGCGTTGCCGGATTACGGCCCGTCCTATCGCGAGTATGCATATGTCACCAACGGCAAAAGCAATACCGTGAGCGTGATTGACCTGCGCACATTCGAACCGGCAAAGACGATTGCCGTGGGCGCGTCGCCGATGGGCGTCGCGGCCAACAAGAGAAAGAATGAGATCTACGTGGTCAACTCGGGCTCGAGCAACGTGAGCGTGATTGATGCCGAGAAAAATGCCGTGGTCGCAACTATCGGGGTACACGGCAAACCCTATTTCATCGACGTTTCGGAAGATGGTAAACGCGCTTATGTGGCAAATTCTGCGTCCGCCAATGTTTCGGTCATCGATCTCGAGAAGCGCGAGGTTGTAGGGAATGTGCGGGTGGGTTCCGCGCCTGGAGTGGCGCGCGTCTCGCCTGACGGCGCAACCGTGGTGGTGTCAAATCGAAGCGACAATACGGTTTCGCTGATTGACGCGAAGCTTTTGCGGGTTCGGGCAACTTTGCCGGTCTGCGAACATCCGGAGGATATTGCCATTCTGCCCGACTCCGGCAAAGCGTTTGTAGCGTGCTCGGGCTCGTCGCAAGTGGCGTCGATCGCGTTGAACAATGGTGACGGTTCAGCTGACCGGGTGCTGACGCTGCTGGATGTGGGGCGAACACCGGTGAATCTTGCCCTGAAGCCGGATGGTGGCGAGTTGATGGTTTGCGATTTTGATTCGGATAGTATTTCGATTGTTGAAACCGGAAACGACGAGGTCGGCAGCAGCGTGGTCGTGGGCCAGCATCCCGCTCGCGGGATGGTTACAAGCGATAACTCCAGGCTATACATCAGCAACTTTGGCTCGGATAGTGTCGCTGTCTACGACATCGACCTTGGCCGAAGGATCTGGACCCTCGCGGTGGGCAGCCGACCCGAGGGACTCGCGCTCTCCCAGGATGAAAACTATATCCTGGTGCTCGATACGCAAGCCGGCGACGTCACGGTGATTCAGCGGCGCACTCCGCGCAAGCTTGAGCCAACGGAATATTCGCTTCTGACGATGATTCCTGTAGGCGTGCAGCCGAATGCAATCGTAGTCAAGGCATTCCGGGTAGGTGGCCGGTGAGATCTCCGGCGTCTCAGGACGACGCCGAAGCTGGCACTGGCCGGGCGCAGAACTTGTCCAAGGCTGCCTTCAGGTCGGCGGCAATGGCTGGAGCCTCGCGGGATTCGATGTCGCGGCGCGCCATCATGTATACCAGTTTGCCGTCCTGCAGAATGGCGATCGAAGGCGAGGACGGAGGTTGTCCGGTGAAATAGCCGCGAGCGCGTTCTGTGGCTTCCATGTCTTGCCCGGCGAACACCGTGAATGATTTGTCGGGATGGGTAGCGCGCTCCAAAGCAAGGCGAACCGCGGGCCGCATGCGTCCGGCGGCGCACCCGCAAATCGAATTCACGATCACGAGTGCAGTGCCAGTGCGCCCCTTCAACGCGCGGTCAACATCGTCGACCGTGCGAAGTTCCTCAACTCCCAGGCGCGTCAACTCTTCGCGCATCGGGATCACCATGATTTCCGGATACATCGTGTGGGCTCCTTCATTCCTTGAAATTAATATCAGCGTCTCTAATTCTAACGCAGAAACGGACGATGCTGAATCGAGTGAAGGCTGCTCATCCGTCAGCAACCCGTTTAGCGAATCCTGGCAACCAACTTTACTCAACCGTTCAAGCTCTGAGTTGGAATTTGAAACGAACGAGCAACCGATACCAAGAAGGGGGGATCACTCACAGATGGGCAAGTCGCGCCTTCTCATTTCATGTTTCCTGGCGGCAGGGCTGGCGGCTTCCGTATTGAGTACCGCTTGCGCGCATCATTATCACCGGGTTTATGACCCCTACTACTCCGACTATCACGTTTGGAACGACAACGAAGTTGTCTACTATCACCAGTGGTCGCGCGAAAACCACTACGACGAACATCGCGACTTCCGCCATCTGCCTCCCGAACAGCAAAAACAGTATTGGACGTGGCGGCACAGCCACGGCGATAACGATCGTCACTAGTCTGAGCGCAAGGGGACGAGCGCACGATGGCCGCACTGAAGGAAGCGTAGCGCTGACATTCTGCCGGCTGTCATGGGAACGTCGAAATCACGCAACGTCAGTTCTCGATCTTTTTAGCGAAACACTCGTGAAAAGAAGGTTTTGATTTTGCCGAAAACTCCCCTGTGCTCCTCTGGAGCTTTCTCCACTGGTGGCAACGGCGGCAAGGCACTGAGTGTCGACGGCAACTGGCGCGAGGTCACAGGCATATGTCTCGCGGCCATCTCCGAAGGATTGGGAGTGAAGGCCAACGACGCTTCTACCTGTGCGTGCGGTTGTTGACGCATCGATTCCGGTAATTCGTGGATCTCGAGTCCTGCATTGGGCGGAGCGAGTGAGTCGGCGGCAACCGGATTTTTGGTCAAAGTCGGACTGGGGTCAGGGCGACCTCCGGCAGAAGCGGATGGTTCAGGAGACGGATTCCCTACCGCAATTTCGGTCTGTGGCTTGTTGAGCGACGGCAGCGTCGGACGAGAAGGGGGTGGGCATCCGCACTCCACCGCAAGCACAGATTCTGCGTGAGATACGTTGGCGGCGTTCAGCTTCCCATCGTGAAAAACAACTTGGTCACCTGCCTTTGCCTCATATTTTCCATCTCCCATCAGTTCATAAATGATGGCAGAGGCTGTGTTCCCGGGAAGAGTTTTAACACAAGTGTTGCCGCGCGAGTCTGCCCGAATGGCGTAGTGAAATTCTCCGGGACCGCGCAGGAGAATCCGAAAATCCGGGGTAACCACTTCGTCCGCTGAATCTTTCAGAGCAAGGTGGGTTTCCAGACCTCCGTTGTTCATCGCCAATGTAACGTCGGGGCCATTCCGCGACTGCACAACAGAAACGGCGGTTTGCGGACAGACGTACACATCTCCGGTGCGTTTTAGGCGCAGAACGAGGGTGTCGTCGTCAGCAGTTACGGAAGCTCCTGGAGCTAACTGCTCCGCCGGCACCATGTGAGTAAAGTCGGCGACAGAGGCCGTAGCAGAGACAGGCAAAGGAGTCGGGACGGTCGCAGGCGCGGAGGCTGCGGAAACATCGTCTTTATGGATCTCATGGAAATTGATCAGAAGGCGGTTCCCGGCGGAATCCCACCGGTAGTACAGCGGCATTCGAAAATCTACTTCGACGTGCACCATCGGCGGCGTGGTGTTGCGAAGGCTCAGACGGAGGGTGCCCAGATCCTTATTTTTGATGGGCACAACTTTCTCCGGAACGGACATGGTGGTATTCGGCAAGTCGATAATCATTCGCATCGCATCATCCGACTTGCTGATCTGCGGGGTCACGGGCACAGTCGTAATGATCTCCACAGCAGGAGCGCCTTTATCCAAAAGAATTTGGACGTGCTGCACTGAGGCAGATGCCGCGTTGTTAGACCTCGAATTGGACGGCTCTGGCTTCTCCTGCGGATTGCCCAACGCGAGGAGCGGGAAAGCCAGCGAGAAAGCGGCAAGTCTCGCCGCCGCCCATACCGTTGCACATAGATGAGAGCGTCGGTCCCGACAGTTTTGGATTCGATAGCGCAGTAGCTTTAAATTCATGGCGAGGCGAATTGCACAGTGATGTGACTTTCAAATCTCACGAAACGGTGGTTGCGCGGAAGCGGCGTGAAACGCCACTTCGCCACGACTTTAGCGGCCGCCGACAGCAATCGCGGATCTCCCTTCAACGGAGCGACGCTTTCGACCTGGCCATCTTTCCCCACAATCACATCTACCGCAACCGTAGCTTGCGGGTCCTTGGCTCTCGCGTCCTCCGGGTAATCTGGCGGGTAGTCTGGTTTCACTTGCTCAGCAATGCGCTCGAGAGCGGTATTTTCGGAAATCATGACCGGGGCTTCTAACTCAGGGCCGGTACTCGCTGCGCTGGCCTTCGGGCTTGTCTCGCTGGCTTGGGGCGCTGCCTCGGCGCGTGGTGCCTCTGGAGCCCTGGTCAGGTGCACAGCTTCCCGCGCGAGCGATCCCACTGATGCGTTACCATACACCGAAGAAGAACCGGCATTTGTGGAGGTTGCTTGCTTGCCTACCCCGCTTGCCGCGGGCGGCGCCGCGGTGATCGATTGACTGGGAACTCTCGGCGTTTCCACTGATGCAGGCGGAAGCGATTCCGAAGATGCGTCGTCCAGCGTATTCTCAATCTCCAGATCAGGCACGCGGGGTGCGGAACGAGCAGACATTTTCTTCCCTGCCTTGGAAGCGACCGGAGCGTCTTTCACCGGTTTCCCTCCCGCTCCGATGGCAGCGCTTTCTTTAGCAATAGGTCGAACGGCTGGACTCTGGCCGGAATTTGCGTCTGCGCCGCCGGAAGAGAGGTGGTCAGACAAGGGTGGTGCCGACGAAACGGAGGGCGCCGGTGAAGATACGGCAGCGGAGGCTTTCGCAAACGAGTGTATCGTCCACTGATTTATAGCGCCATTGCGGCTCAGAATCCAGAATCCTGGCAGCAAGATGGCCAAAATTCCAAGAACCCACGCGACTGGGCCTCTGATCGCCGGCAGCGGCCGGCGCGCAGCACGAAGCACTCGATCGTGAATCAAAGACTTGCCTGTATCAGACTGGCGTCGAGCGGATGCACTCCTGTTAGAAGCAGAAGTGCATCGATCAATCTGGGCCATTGCGTCCCCGATACGGCAAGACAATGTCTGCAAGGCTACGATGTTCGCGGTGGAAAAGGCATCTACCTGAGGCGAGAAAACACCGAAAACGCCGAGTTTCTCTCCTTCGGCATCGACAATAGGAACGATGACCACGGAGCGCGCACCTAAATATCGACAGGTGTTCGCGTCAAGCTGATCAAAAGTCTCGGAGTCACGGCAGCGCTGGGGAGCGTTGCCGTTGAGACAAGCGTCAAGCATTCGCCGCTCGCGGTTCAAATAAGCGACAAACTCAGCGGCGTTGGAGCCGCTCGTTGCCTGACAATTAATACTGTGTGCTCGGACGATACCGATGAACGCCCCCGTGGCTGTTGTGGCCAAACGAGCCTGCTGGACAATTTCCTGCAATACCCAATCCAGAGCAACATCCGCGGCCACCACTTTCTTATGAGAACCAGCCTTCTCAGAACCAGCGTTCCGGCCTCCGGCCGAGGGGTCGCGTGGCGAATGCTCGTCATGGCGCCCGTCAAGCTCTTCCCCCTGCATGAGCGTCTGGTCGCGCGGCGCCCGCGCTTCCTTGACGTTGCGCGATGTCAAGCGAAGAGCCATCGAAGTGTTAGTCCCCCAGGGGTTGATTACTTTCTCGTGCCACAGTTACAGATCCAATGGGCTCCGGCGAACTTCTCGAATAAGCACCCCAGCTTGTAAGTACCTCTTGCACAAGGCTGTTAGCTCGGAACCAATCGTTAAGGATAGCGTCCTGCAAAGAGGTTAGACCAAATGCTTTGGGGGGAACCGTTGTTTCCAAAAGTTTCCTACTATTGTGGCCATCTGTCAATGACCCGTAAGAGCCAAAAACAGATTCCTCAATGAATCAAAGGCTTTGCAAGTAACTCTTGTGCTTTCAGGATTTTGGCGATGGCAGCCTAAACCGCCAAATCGCAGCCCCTGATCCAAAGGTTTTACGCAAGCCGATGCGGCGAGTTGTCGATGCGTTAGCTCTCGATCGTTACTTCTCGATTCGATCGAAGATCGATCGTGGGCAAGTTGCGATCCTTCCAACCCCAACAGGTTTATAATCCGAGGAGCGTACCGCACGCATACCGGTTAGAAATGACTGATCAACTCAGAAAAAAATTGCAGGAAGAAGTCGACGCGCTCGAACACGAACTGGTTCACGAGTTACCCAAAGAAATCAAGCGGGCCGCCGCTCTCGGCGACCTTAGTGAGAACGCCGAATATCACATGGCCAAGCAGCGTCAGGAGTTCGTCAAGGCGCGCTTCCGGCAGCTGGGCAAGCGTCTCGCGGACTTGTCGCTGACCAACATGAACAACATCCCCAGGGACAAAGTGGGGCTGGGTTCTACGGTAAAGGTCTTCGACAGCATCAAGAATGAAGAAATGGAATACAAGCTGGTGACCAGCGAAGAGTCGGACGCGGCTACGGGAAGGATTTCCACCACGTCGCCCATCGGCCGCGCGCTGCTCAATAAGAAGGTAGGGGACGAAGCCACCGTGATCACCCCCAACGGCAAGCGCGAACTGGAAATCCTCGCGCTGACCACGATCCACGACGAGGCTGAGCCCGAAAAGGCGGGCGCTTAGTGGCCGCTTCGCCAACGCGATCCACCCCAAACCGTAGCTGGACTAGCGCCTTCGGACGCGCCTGCGGCGTGCTGCTCGATACCATTGTGCGCTGGCTGGCGCTGTCGCGCATCAATCCCAACGTGCTCACTTTCATGGGATTGGTAGTGAATACGTGGGCCGCAATTCTTTTCGGCTCCGCCAATGCTGTCACACAGCAGCGCATGTTTTTCTACGCCGGTTTGGTGATCATCTTCTCTGGATTTTTCGATCTCGTGGACGGCCAGGTCGCCCGCGCCACCAACCGCGTCACGCGCTTCGGAGCGTTCTTTGATTCGGTGGTCGATCGCTACAGCGATGCGTCACAGTTCCTTGGCCTGCTGGTCTTCTACGCGCGCGGCGACCGCTTCTTCTACGTCGTCCTCACTGCCTTCGTGATGATCAGCGCCATCATGGTGAGCTACACGCGCGCACGCGCCGAGTCGCTCATCGGATCCTGCCGCGTCGGTTTCATGGAGCGCCCCGAACGGCTCGTGCTCGTAATCATCGGAGCACTCTTCAACCGCATGGCGCCCGTGCTGTGGGTGATCGCAGTGCTGTCGACGCTCACGGTGATCCATCGCATGCGCTATACCTGGACTCGAACCCAGGACGGGCCGAATACCGCCGCGAAGGCGGGGCAGGCGGCGTAGCTAAGTCTGTTTATTGTCTGTTATCTCAGAGATAATATACATTAGGACCTTCTCCGCTACCCCGAGCTTCACCGTCTCTCGTACGAAACTCCTCGCGCTTTCCCGCTTCGGGATTCGATGGGCAATTTAGTTCGCCGCTGTGGCGCTGGACTGTCCGCGTGAGAATAGACTTATTTTCGATGGGCCGTGTTTGGAGGGTGTTGCCAGTGGGTACTGGACGCTGCCTGTCAAGCAGTCGAGTGGCTAGTCAGCCATTAGGGTTCGAGTCCCTCATCCTCCGCGGTCACTCGACATTGATGATTGGGCTTGACACCGCACGCAGCAGGTCTATCATAAAACATGACAGGCAGTGTCCAGTACCAGTTTCAAGCCCCGGATGACTACCGGGGCTTTCCTGTTTCTGCGGCACGGATCGCCCGGTGCGGACTCCGACCCTTTCGTAAAGGACGCGAAAGGATGGGGGCGCCCCGGCGAAAAAGGCTGGCGGACGCACCATTCAGTGCGGCAATTCCATCGAGACATATCTCAACGCACCATCCCACCAATGAGCCAATTCGTTAAGGCTATTCGGCTCGCACTGATGGGGACCAGGAACTTGGCTCCCGTCCCATTTTGACTGCATCCACTGCGCACGCGCCGGAAGGTGAATGTTCTGAAGCCACGAGAAATCAAGAAGGGGTTGCGCTGTGGCGCTGCCTGAAGTAGTAGCTTCGCTAAACTCCTCTACTTGCGGTGCTGGGGCCGTCAGAGCATCGAGTGATAGAAAAGACTCTTCCGGTCCGATCAACGCTGACCGATCAACATGCCAGTGCGGATGTCCGGCATGTGTGCCTTGATAGGTCTGAACTCCACCATGCAAGGTGGGCGCCACCCATTCGAGCCGGAGGAACTGGACGGCTTCATCACTTCTGTCGCCCAGATAAAGTCTAAGCCCACACTGGAAAAAGCAAGCCTTATGTTTGCTCGTCCATTCCCACTGTTCCTGCATGGCGACCCAGAACCGTGGATTATGTGTATCTGGGATCGGAAGTCGCAACGCAATCTCGCGGACCCCCAAGTCTGTAGTTACTTCCCTGCGCAGTGTAGTGGGGCAGGATCCGGCTAACGAGATAGTTCCGTCAACTAGGTGAACCAGGGGCGCAGGATCGGAGGCGTCGCAAATTTCTTGCAGGACTGCGTTAATGCGCTTCGTGTGCTCTCGCAGTTCTGTGCGCGTTGCTTCCATCTAATCCGGCAGCTCCAGTCCTGACAGGTTCCACTCAGACACGTCCGTTCCAAATGCCGCCGCTGCAAATTGATCGCGGTCGGAAATCGACGGCAGTTTGTTTGGGTAACGAGAGCGAATGGAGTTGGCCAGCACCGGCAAAGTTGAATTCTCCTTGAACTGACGCGGTAGGTCGGGGAGAGGAACATGTTTCACATATTTATGTTCGAGGTCTAGCTGGCCGCCAGCGACGTTGGGGCAGTATTCGCGCAAAAGCGCAACCGCCACCCTTGAGTTGAGCAACCACCAATAAGCAGTCAAGACTTCACGAAGTTCATCTTTGTCACGGCGACCGCCTGTCAAGAGTTCGGTCGGCTTCCAGGCATTGGCCTGCACGACGGCGAAACCAAGATCAAAATCTCGTGCGAATGCCGGGCACAGGCCAAACCTTTTGGATAGCAATCTGGGAGGTCCCTTAAACATCCAGCTGGTTCGCGGCTCCGCTAACTCCCAATAGGGTCGGCCACGTAGTGATGTTCGTTTCTTCAGCAGTTCTTGATTTGTCCGAATGTAGTTATTAAAAAATGTGGGTACGGCTTGGCTCAGTTCCTCCTCAGTTTTCCATGTCTTATTTGGCGCCAAGAACAGATAGTTGTGAGGCTTAAGGTCGCCGTCGATGAAACTTGCTCCATCAACGGCTTTTTTGAAATATCGCTGTTCGCGCTCGGGAAGACTCTTCACAACATCTGCGGGCTGTATGAAGAGCGGGTTTGCACCGGTCCTAATGCCTTGGTGCACGTGGAAGAGATCACCCACCTTCGTGGTCGTATCCGCCTGTATGGTTTCAAGTAGTGCGCCTAGCGCTCCCGCACCGGGCAACCATGACGGTCTTCGTTGCCATGCATCAATGCTGGATGCCGTCACACTCCAACTATCACCGTAAGGCTTTGAACCATTAGATTCTGATATTGATCGTCGGATGGCACGAATGACCCGTGACGCAGCTCCAGTTTCCGCAGAAGACCAAGCCACCCGGAGCGGTGACTTCGATGACGTACCGCTAGACTCTGCGCTAGTTTGTAAAGCAAGTATCCCGACATTCACGAGGGCATGTTCAAACAGCCCGTGCTCACCAAGTACGGCCACAAGAGTTGGAGTGCCCCGATGGACCAGTTCATTTCTCCAATTTGACAGGCTGTCGCTTGCCAACACGCCTGCTGGAACTAACGTTGCTAGAAGGCCGCCGGGATGAAGAGCTCGAATCGCACGTTCAATGAAACCGACGCTCAAGTCGGGGCGATAGGTTGCTTGCGTTACTTCTTGCACCCAATCCCGCTCGCGTTGATTCATTCGCTCCCATGATCGAAAAGGAGGGTTCATCAGACAAATTTCCGTTCTCGGCCATTCCGATTGGAGAGCGTCCGCTTGGAGAATGTCTGAAACAACTCCCATCGCTAAATCACGCTGCGCAGTTCGTATGGCGACCTTGGCCATTCTGATGGCCTGTGGGCTCTTGTCGCGACCAACGAGCTTCACCGTCCCTCTAAATCCAAGCCGTTCAAGAGTGTGCAGTGCTTCCGTTAGGAAAACCGCAGACCCGCACGCATAGTCAGCGATTGTTATTTCATCGGGAAGAGACATGCGCGACAGAGTCCAGTCCGCCAATAATCGAGCGATTGGAACCGGAGTAAAATAGGCTCCCGCCGGCGAGTAAGTTGGTGACGTGACAATCGAAGTATTGCCGAACAGGTCGTATTGGGTTGTTTCGATAATCGCATGTGCTTCCTGAAAAAGCCGCCCAGCAACGTGGCGAAGAACTAACGACGGGATCAGTTGCAAACCTAGTGGAGTCCTACTTTGCAATCCTCGCGCTCGCTCAATAGTCGGCTGATTAAGTCGTGCCTCTAGGAGACCGGGGTCATCAATTCCAATGTCTTGCGCTGTAGCGAGACACCAGGCTGGATCATTCAGGATGTCCGCGTCGCCTAGTTCAGCCGCGCACAGCGCGAGAAGAAAAGGAATTAGAGCGGTTGCTCCGTCAAGGAAACCGCTCACTCCCCAGATTGCTCTAAATTCCGCGACGAGGAACGAGACCACATCTGGAAGGGCCGAACGGCGCGGGCCATCAAGGAACCTTAGAAACTCCTCCAAGTGACTTTCCACAGAGTCGCGCTGAAATTTACGGAAGATCGGATCGCGACCTGATCGAACATGTACAACGTTAGGCGTTAGTAAGACGTGATGAGCAAGGTCGGATGACCACTGCCAATTCTTGGAATCTTCCGGTGAAATCTCAGGTTCTTCGACGGTAGAGCAAGCGAAAGATGCGCGTCGGCCATCGAGCATCGCACAGTGCTCCCCCGGCACGGCCGGTCTGGCTGGGAAGAATGGGCTTACCATTGCCATGCCCAAACGGTGCGCCCATTGCGCTGCACTATCCATGATGCAGAGATCATACCAATCCCTCGAGACGACCACAATCCCGACGTATACAGAAGTGCACAGGTAAAATAGGCGCGATGCCAACTAATCCCGTTCTCGTGGTTCACGGCGGCGCCTGGGCTATCCCGGACGACATGGTGGAAGCGCATCTACACGGGGTGCGAAATGCGCTAGGTGCAGGCTGGCGCGTATTGGAGCGCGACGGGGCCGCGCTGGATGCGGTCGAAGAAGCCCTTGTCATCATGGAAGACGATGAAACCTTCGACGCAGGACGGGGCAGTTTCCTCAACCGCGACGGCAAGGTGCAACTCGACGCGATGATCATGGACGGCGCTACCCTGCGGGCTGGAGGAGTGGGATGCGTTGAACAAGTGCGCAATCCAGTGCGAGCGGCGCGGAAGATTTTAAGCGAGAGCCCGCATGTGTATTTCGTAGGTGAAGGCGCGGAGCGATTCGCTGCGGAGCACGGCGTTGAGTTATGCAGGAACGAGGACCTGGTGATTCCACGGGAGGTGGAACGCCTGCGCGAATATCAGCGAGAGGCGGCGGGGGGCTTGTCCACGAAAGACGGCAACGAGCTATTTGCGCCGAGCTCCCACGATCTGACCATTTCGCACGACACGGTAGGAGCGGTCGCGCTCGATCGTGATGGCAATATCGCTGCCGCGACATCCACGGGCGGCACGCTAAACAAGGCTCCGGGACGACTGGGCGATTCGTCGCTGATTGGATGCGGTTGCTACGCGGACAATTTGAGTGCGGCTGTTTCAACCACGGGTTGGGGCGAACCGATCATGAAGCTGGTGCTGGCGAAGTGGACTGCCGACCGGGTATCGGCGGGCAATTTGCCGGAGTGGGCGGCGCAGGAAGCGATGAACTACTTGAAGCAACGCTTGAATGGGCATGGTGGGATTATCGTGCTGAACAGCCGAGGTCAGTTCGGCATCGCACATAATACTCCGCGCATGGCGTGGGCCCACAGGACGCTCGAAAAAGAAGACGCGGGTCTGGAACAGTCAAATTTCAGGATGGAGCCGTAGGGGGTCGAAGAGAACGTTTTTGCAATTTTTGGCCGGTCTTGTTACGAAATCCGAACAAACTGAGCGAGCTGATAGAAAAGTCGTGCGCCGGAGCGACCTTAGCCTGTAATCTTCGAATTGGCGTTTCGTCAAGCCAGTCTTGGGGCGGAGCGTGTTCGGAATTCGTAACAAACGTTGCCGGATAAAAAAATTTCGCAAATCGTGACAAGAAGCCCCACTGCCCTGCTATGATGTCGGACACTTCCTTGGAGGGGCAACATGCTTCCAGCCGGTAAGAGCCTTCGGACCCTGCGCGAGAAACTGGGGTTGACCCTGCGCGACATTGAAACGTCCAGCGCGCGTATGGCCGAAAGATATCGCAACGAAGAGTTCTCGATTCCTCCCAGCCGTTTGTCGGACATCGAAACCAAAGGCGTTTTGCCCAGTATTTTCCGCCTTTACGCACTAGCCGTGATTTACCGCCGGGACTTGCGAGAACTGCTGGCCTGGTACGGCGTTGACCTGAATAATATGGCCGCCGATTTAGGACTCATTTCTCCGCCGCGATCCCATGTGTCCGAAGCGCTCGCCGGAATCTCCTCCGTGCAAATGCCGGTCCGCCTCGATCCTGCCTTCGATCAGCAACGGACCACGAATCTGGGCAGGATTGTGGAACAGTGGGGGCTCGTGCCATTGTCCTATCTGGCACAATTTGCGCATAGCGATTTTACCTACGGCTACATCGGCAACCAGGATTTCACCATGTACCCGATACTTCCGCCCGGCAGCTTCATCCAAGTCGACGAAGCGAGGAATAAGGTAGTGGAGGGCTTATGGCGCTGCGAGTACGAGCGTCCTATCTATTTTGTGGAAACCCGCGAAGGCCATACGTGCTGCTGGTGCAGCATGCGTCGCGACGACATTGTTTTACAGCCGCATCCTTTGTCGCCGGTTCCCATTCGAGTGCTGCGCTGTCCTCAGGAAGCGGAGATCATCGGCCAGGTGGTGGGCGTAGCTATGAAGTTGACGGAGTGGCGCGCTTTTGGGCCTTCTCCTGCTCCAAGCTCGAAAGGGCAGTCAGCACTGAATTAAGGTGCCGGGCGGAGGCTGCATCCTGCGGGGAAGGAAGAAGTTGGTCGACGTGCTCGCGCATGCCTTCCACGTAAGCGTGCGCGGTTTGCTTCCCATCGTGGCTGGATTTGCGCAAATCTTCTACTAGCTCGGATATCGGTGTCCGCAGCACCGTGGACAATACCTCTGTGTGGGCTGCCTTCAGCGCCCGGTCTGATGCTTCCGGTCCATGCAGTAGCGCAAACCCCCAGTGCAAGTATCCGCCCTCGCGATTGCGCAGCGACGCGAGATAAGCCAGCTTCGCCAGCAGCCCGGAAATGGCGGCCAGCGTGGTTTCTCGCAGATCCTGCAATGCGGATTTCAACGTCATGAGCTTTGCCGTGACCTACTGCCCGCCAGCAACGTCGGAACGTTCTTGCCGCGTGTAGCCCAGTCAGAAAAGTACCACGCCCGTGCGCCGGAGAAAAGAGAAAACCACCGTGGGCGCGCCACTCGTACCGAATCTGCAGTTCCTTTCTTGCAGCCGCTGAGGCGACGCGATATAGTGCCAACCGACGGCCATGCTGCAGCCGCACTCATTTTTGTGGCACTATCTGTGGCTTGGACCGCACGTCCTGCAAGCAGCTCTGGCCATCCTCATTTGGCGTCGCGGCGTTGGTAAACTCTTTCCTGTTTTTCTTGTCTATCTGGTTTACGAGGCGGTTAAGAACATCACGCTTTATACGATGGATATTCTGCCTTCGGTGAGCCCTCAGGCTTGGTGGCGTGCCTTCGTCTTGGGAGCAGTCATCGAGGGACTGCTGAAATTTGCTTTTGTTCTAGAGCTGTTCTTTCGTCTTGTGCGTGCCCGGCCAGATGTGGCGAGGTTGGGCAAACGTCTGATCGGTTGCACGGGAGCGGCCCTGGCGGCGCTCGCAGCGTGGGCCGCAGCCCATGCTCCAATCGCGAATCAGTTCCCGCTAGGCTCGTACGCGCACATTCTCGAACAAACAATCTTCATAGTCGAGTGCGGCCTACTGCTCTTCATTTTCCTCTTCGGGGCATACTTTCATCTGCCGTGGAATCGCTGGGCTTTTGGCATCGCGTTGGCATCGAGTATCTCGGCTTGCGTCCACCTCGCCACCTGGGCCGTGTTTGCAAACATCGGATGGTTCGAGAAGGGATATCTCCTTGATTTCCTCAACATGGCCACATACCACGTCTGCGTCCTGATCTGGTTCTACTACCTGATCTTGCCCCTTCACCCAAGCGCGGTCACGGTCCCGGCTACCTCCGAAACGAAGGCAGGCATGCCGAATTCCGCAAACATCCGATTGCTCGGGCCTGGAGTCCTTCCCCTGGAAAGCTGATTTTGGGCAGTTGTTACGAATTCCGAACAGGGAAGGGGCCTAGCGTGCTCTTCCTAGCAGCTCAGGGACATGAAACTATCACGGTTCGCTTTTCCAAACAAGGAGAAAAACAACCGTGAAACGTTTGCTACTCGTCGTCGCTGCAGCCCTGATGTTCCTCAATACTTTGGCAGTCCCAACCGTTGCTCACGCCGATGGCCTGCCCAGTTGCAGTGGAGCATGCAAACCGTAGCTGCTCAACGCCGTTACGAAAACCGAACAGGGTTAGCGCCGACGTTGCCGTCTGCGGCAAGTCGCGGTATAGTGCGGAGCTACGCCCATGCTGCAGCCGCACTCACTGCTATGGCACTACCTTTGGCTCTCGCCGCAACTTCTGCAGGCGGCGCTCGCCATTCTGCTCTGGCGCCGCGGATTTCACAAGCTCTTCCCGGTTTTCTTTGCTTATCTCGTGTTCGAAGCGATCGAGCTGCTTACGCTTTATGGGATGGACGTTCTCCCTTCAGTCAGCGTAAGCGCCTGGTGGCTCGCCTGCTGCATCGGATTGGTCCTTGAAGGATTCATCAGGCTCGCAGTCATGGGAGAACTGTTCTTCCATCTGCTCCGCTCCCGCCCGGCGATCGCCAAAGTCGGCGGACGCTTGATTACCGGCACGGGTGCAATTCTTGTATTGCTCGCAACTTTGGCAGCAGCCTACGCTCCCGTCGACAGTCAACAGTTCGCGATAGGGTACCGCGCACATCTCCTGCAACAGACGCTGTACATGATCGAGTGCGGCCTTATCTTGTTCCTCTTCGTGTTCGCCGCCTGTTTCAGGCTCACGTGGGACAAGGCAGCTCTCGGCATTGGGCTGGGACGAGGCATTTCCTCTTCAGTGCACCTGGCAACCTGGGCCGTCATGGCCAATGGCGGTTTGCCTCACAATCGTTATCTTCTCGATTTCCTGAACATGGCCACGTACCACGTTTGTGTCCTGATTTGGTTTTACTACCTCCTCATCCCCCAGAAAGTTGCCACTACGTCTGCGGTTCCGCTGCCCGAGAATAATCTCGACATCTGGAATCGGGAATTGGAGCGTCTACTGCAACAATGAATCTGGCCATTATCATCGTTATTGCCGCTGTACTTGCGCTCGCCACTATTTTGAGCGTAGCCGTAACTCAAAGCCTACAGGCCAGGCGAAGCACCAACTTAGCGGTTGCGATTCGTCCCATCGATATCGAAGCGTTCCGCAATTTGATTGATCCCGCCGAGGACGATTACCTGCGGCGCCGTTTGCAGCCGAGTCAGTTCCGCAGGGTCCGTCGCGAACGCCTGCGCGCCATGGCCGCCTACGTCGAGATCGCGGGAAGAAACGCGTCTGTGCTGGTGCGCATTGGCGAAGCGGCGCGTGCCAGCGGCGATGTGCGTGTTGCTGGCGCTGCGCAGCAACTCGTGAATGACGCGCTGCTACTCCGCCGCAACGCGACGGTGGCGCTGGCGCGGATTTACCTGGCATTGGCTTGGCCCAACTCCGGGTTCGCGGCGGCGCGAGTGGTCGACCGTTACGAGCAACTGAGCGGAGCCGCAATGCTGCTAGGCCGCCTGCAGAATCCCGCTGTTCCGGTTCGCCTGTCCGCGATGCGGTAGAGGTGTTGATCCACCAACTTCCGCCGATCGTTATCCAATCACTGCGATGCAGTCATTGCGCCGGGCATCGCCTTGCTTCATGCAAATGGCCGGGTTTACTTGCGCACTACCCTGATCATTCCTTCCTTAGTTTTCGTTCCTCGTCGTGGTGTACAAACCAGCGGGAATCTACTGTTCCCACAATTTTGCTTATGCTTCGGCCTAATCGCCAGGGCGACGGCGGCGTACGACCCGCGGCAGTTTCAGTTCGCGATGAAATTCTACTGGTAGGTGAGTCGGCGTCGGACCTCAGGCGTCGGACCTCAGCCTTTCGAAGGGCACGTCTGACGTCCGTGGTCTGAGGTCAGATGTTACACTTTTCCTTCACCCATCCTTGGCGCTTGCCGGAGTTCTTTCCCCATGTCTCAGCCCTACACGCCGACGCCACGAACCCGTCTGGTCCGCGAGGCCGAGCGCGCTGTCTATGATCGTGAAGCCGCGTATCGCATTCTCGATGAAGGCTTCCTCTGCCACGTCGGTTTTGTCGTCGATGGACAGCCGTTTGTCATTCCCACTTCATATGGCCGCAACGATGACACGCTGTTTATTCACGGTTCTGCCGCCAGCCGCATGTTGCGGCAATTAAGGGAGAGCGTCCCAGTCTGCATCACGGTCACGTTGCTCGACGGACTCGTGCTCGCCCGCTCCATCTTCAATCATTCGATGAACTATCGGTCGGTGGTTGTGCTGGGAAAAGCTACGCTGGTAGATGATCCTGCAGACAAGCTCGAGGCTTTGCGCGTGCTTTCCGAGCACATCATTCCGGGCCGCTGGGCCGACTCGCGGCAGCCCAATGAGCGCGAACTCAAGGCAACATCTGTGTTGCGTGTGCCCATCGACGAGTTCTCGGCCAAGGTGCGCCAGGGGCCAGTGGTTGACGATGAGGAAGATTATTCGTTTCCGACATGGGCAGGAGTCGTGCCGCTGGAGACAAAGGCGGGCCAGCCGATCGATGATGCTAGGCTGTTGCCGGGAAAAGAAGTGCCGGAATACGCGCGAAATTACTCTCGCCGTCCTTAAGCCGATTGCCAGGTGACGATGTATCGCGAACCGGATAGTCCCCGCCTTTAGGGAATCAGCAGCAGCTTGCCAGTCGTCTTCCGGCCTTCGAGATCGCGATGGGCACGCTGCGCCTCGGCGAGAGGATAGGTGTGCAGGATGCGGAGATTCAGCTTGCCTGCCGTGATCATGCTGAACACTGCGCTTGATCTCGCCACCAACTCTTCGCGCGTGGCGATGTAGTTTGCCAGCGACGGCCGGGTCAGGAAGAGCGAGCCCTTCTGTGTCAAGATAATCGGATCGAAGGGCGGCACGGCGCCGCTCGAGCCTCCGAAGAGCACCATCATTCCGCGCAGCCGAAGGACGTTCAGCCCCTTCTCGAATGTCGTTTTGCCCACCGAGTCATAGACTACGTCCACACCCTTGCCGCCAGTTAGCCGTTTAGTTTCGGCTTCGAAATCGGTTTGCGTGTAGAGAATGATTTCGTCGGCACCCGCGTCTCGGACCACCCTCGCCTTTTCCTCGGTCGAGACCGTGGCAATCACGCGCGCGCCAATGTTGTGCGCCATCTGCACCAGCAGGAGGCCCACCCCCCCGGCCGCGGCATGAATCAGAGCCGTCTGGCCGTCCTTCAGCGGATGAGCGTCGTACAACAGGTACTGCGCGGTCATTCCCTGCAGCATGGTGGCAGCAGCCTGTTGATCGCTGACACCGTGTGGAATCGGCACCAGCCGGTCGGCGGCTACGGGTGCATACTCCGCATAGGCTCCGTGCAGGCCAGTCCAGGCCACACGATCTCCTACTTTCACCGACTTCACTTCCGCGCCTACAGCAGTTACAACACCTGCGCCCTCCTGGCCGAGGATAAGCGGCAGGGGCGATTTGTAACGGCCTTCGCGGAAATAGACGTCGATGAAGTTCACGCCCGAGGCAGCCAGCTTCACCACTGCCTCGTTTGCCTTTGGTTGCGGAACCGGCAACTCCACCAACTCCATCGCTTCCGGTCCCCCGACTTGCTTGACTTCGATAGCTTTCATGCTTCCCCTGAATTCGCGAAAACGCGGGCTGGATTCCCGCGCTCGCCTAGATCAGGACTCGCCGGGCCCCTTCGGGGGTGCTTTAGGATCATCAGGGTCCACGCCTGCCGCTGCCATGATTGCGCGTCCTAACTCTTCGGCCGAAACCGTAAACCCTTGGGCGGTTCCAGCATTCCCGACGGTCAACTCTTCCTTCACGATGGTCTCCGCTACGAAGCGATAGCCTCTACCGACTACCGTCTGCAAATACTGTGGCTGCGTAGAATTATCTTCCAGAGCTATTCGTATTTTTCGGATCGCAGTATTGATACCTTGTTCGACGTCGACGAAAACGTCCTTGCTCCATAGCGCCTCCGCAATCTGTTCTCGTGTTACCAGTAGCCCTCTGTTTTCGATCAGGAACATCAGTAATTGCAGGGGAAGACCTTCCAACCGCACTGGAGTTCCGCCACGGTAGAGCTGAAAACGGCCGAAATCCAACTCGAATTCGGCGAAACGTATCTTCTTCTCCGGCATACCAAACGCCTTTCAGAGTTGCCGACAATTCTTGTATGCCGCTCGGGCTCTGTCAAGCCATCTTCCGTTCTTCAGATCAATTGATACCGCTTCAGACTGCCTCCATGGACCTTTTTTAAATACGGGTGCAAGATCTCAATCAGTTTCAAGGTCGAACAAAACAGCTTTCGGAGGTGATTTATGAAACGCGCAAAATGGATGACCACGATGATGTTAATGCTGCTGTCGGGCGTGGCAGTTGCCCAACTAACCAGCGAGCAGAAGCTCGTAACGCACGTGCCATTTGAGTTCACGGTGGCCAACAAAATCGTGCCTGGCGGCGACTGTGTCGTTCAGTTGGCGCCCCGGAACACAAGGACACTCATGATTCGTAACGTCGGAGCCCACGTAGGCCTGTTTGCCTCAGCCTTGCCGAGCGAAACTAAAAACCCTGCTCGCAGCTACGCGCTGGTCTTCAATCACTACGGAAATCAATACTTCCTTTCGGGGATCAAACTCGAGGGGACCAAAGCTATCTACCGCTTGCCGGAGAGCAAGGCGGAGGCCGAGTTGCGCGCCCAGAACGTGCCCCACGCCGAAGAGGTATTGCTAGCCTCTCTGAATTAGCTCCAGCAAGCGACGCGAGGGGTTCGGGAATGGGGGAATTCCCGAACCCTTGCGTTTCAGCCGCAGCATCACTCTCATCAGAATCGATCCGGGCCTCCGCCTTCTCTGCTACCCTGGCGGGCCTCTCGCGCAACCGGATCCCCATCGCTTAAAAGAAACACCCCAGAATTCCGATTAAACCCTTTTAGCGGTCTTTTCGCCGTCTAAATAGCTGTGAGTAACCATCCGGACCGGTGCCGAAAGTAACTGCTGGACGTACCTTTTCGGCGTTGACCCGATGCCGCGCGGAGCGTACGATTTTTTGATAGAATTCACCGAACTTTGACACTAGGGAGCAATTCGTATCTCTAAGAAAATTATGCGAGTTGCAAAACTCCAGGTGCGGATTCTGGTGCTGGCGGTAACAGCTATTGCTGGCTCATCCTGCCAGTCAGCAAAAAAGCCAGCACAGTTGCCGTCCGCCGCAACTGCGCCATCACTCACGGCTGCGGCTTCTGACCCGGCACCAGCGTCGACTGCAACCCAGACTAAATCCGCCGCTCCCTCGCCAAACCCTGCAGAGCACGCCCAGGCTGCGCCTCAGGCGGCAACGGCACACGAGACCCAAGCGCCAGCGGCTCGTGATGCGGTCGACGATCTGATCGCCCGGGTTGAAAAGCAATATCAGTCTGGATTAGACGCCTATCACTCGGGCCAGACTGAGGCCGCCAAAGAAGATTTCGACGACGCCTTCAATGCATTGCTGGAAAGCAACTTCGATGTGCGCTCCGACGACCGCCTGCAAAAGGAATTTGACCACATCACGGACGGCGTCAATCATCTGGATCTGGGTGCTTTAGCGTCCGACTCGGACGCACAAAAGAGCGAACCTGCACCGATCGACGAGACGAACGGCATCACTCCTTCGGCAGACGCCAAAGTAAAGGCCAAGGCTCAAGCTGAAATCAAATCTACCCGCTCCGACCTGCCCCTGATGATGACGGACCAAGTCGCTGGTTACATCAGCTACTTCTCCAATCGTGGACGCGGCACCTTCGAGCGCGCTTTCGCCCGCTCTGGCCGCTACCACGACATGATGGTTTCAATTCTCAAGGAAGAGGGCGTGCCGCAGGATCTGATTTATCTGGCTCAGGCCGAGTCGGGATTTCATCCCCTCGCTGTTTCTCGCGTTGGGGCGCGCGGCATCTGGCAGTTCATGGGCAGCCGGGCCCGTGGTTATGGCTTGCAGCACAACATGTGGGTGGATGATCGCCAGGATCCGGAAAAATCCACTCGAGCTGCCGCGCGCCACTTAAGAGATCTCTACGGCCAGTTCGGCGACTGGTATCTCGCCATGGCCGCCTACAACTCCGGACCGGGCACGGTGCAGGCTGCCGTCAAGCGGACCGGGTACGCCGATTTCTGGGAGCTTTACCGACGCAACGTTCTCCCTAAAGAAACCCGCAATTACGTTCCCATCATTTTGGCCGTCACTATCATGACCAAGAACCTGTCTCAGTACGGTTTTGATGACGTCTCGATGGACGAGCGGGTGGCTTACGACAGGGTAATGATCACTTATCCTGTGGATTTGCGCCTGGTGGCCGAATGCGTGGACGCGACTCCCGCCCAACTGCAGGAGCTGAATCCCAGCCTGTTGCGCTTGACTACGCCGAAAGAAGGCAAATTCGAACTCCATCTTCCAGCCGGGACGAAAGAACAGTATCAGACCGCAATTGCTGCAATCCCGAGCGAGCTGCGGTTATGGTGGCGCTATCACACGGTTCAGCCGGGCGATACGATGGCTTCCCTTGCCCGCTCCTATCGGGTCACCGCTAAATCGATCGCCACTGCGAATCACATCGACAGCACGGAACTTGAGGCGGATGCAAAGCTGATTATTCCGCTCGCGCCCTCCAAACATCCACTCAGCGATACAGCCACCTACGCGCGCCGTATCACCCGCTACAAAGTCCGCAATGGAGATACAGTCGAAACCGTGGCCGAGAACTTCGGTGTTTCCGCACAGATGGTGCGGCGCTGGAATGGCCTGCCCCGGGGCGACAGCCTCCGCGGGCGCAAGGTTCTCGCCCTGCACCTCCCGGTTACGCCGAACAGCGAAACCGCATCGACCGTATCTACAATGTCGAGCTCGCACAAGTCGAAGGCAACATCAACGGCCACTGCGAAGCTCACCAATCACAAGCCGGCAAAATCTGATGACGAAGAGAGTTCAGAACAGGCTAGCGTCCTCCGTCACAAGGTGAAATCCGGCGAGACGCTTTATTCCATCGCGACCGCCTACAAAACCACAGTCGCCGCTCTCAAGCGCAACAACGGCAACCTCGCCACACTCCGGCCCGGCATGATCCTGGTCGTTCAGCCTAGCCAGTAAGACGCCTCAGTCCCGGGTTTTCATATTGGTTTAATCTTTCTGTCACCCTGCGTTGATCCTCTTCTGGTAGTTCTGGAGAGCTTTCTCAATCCCCTGGAGGAAAACCCATGAATTTGTCTCGTAGACTTCGCATCAGCACGCCATTGCTGGCGTTGCTACTCGCAGCCTCGGTGGCATTCGCTCAAGCTCCCAGCAGGAGCAAGAGTACTCAGATCCAGCATGTGTTGCTCATCAGCGTCGATGGAATGCACGCAGTTGATTTCTTGAACTGCGCCAATGGCATCAGCACCGCCAATAACGGCCAGCCGTATTGCCCGGCAATTGCTGCCCTCGGAAATACTGGGATCAATTACGTCTCCGCCACCACATCAAAACCCTCCGATTCCTTCCCCGGCCTGACCGCCATTGTCACGGGTGGAAGCCCGGCCCTGACCGGCGTCTATTACGACGTGGCCTATTCGAGGAATTACGACGCTCCCGCACAAACCACCGGCAACGGCCTTGGGGCTGGCCCCTGCGAGCCGTTTGGGGCGCCAACCGGCACAACCACCGAGTATGAAGAAGGCATTGACTTCAACAAGACCAAAGTGAATGGTGGCGCACCCGGCGCGGCGCTAACGGACGGCGGCTTGGCCTCCATCGACCCCAAGAAACTGGTTCGCGACCCCAGTCAAGGCTGCGCGCCTGTTTTTCCGTGGCAATTCGTACGCACCAACAGCATCTTCAGCGTGATTCATGCGGCTGGTGGATACGCCGCGTGGTCCGACAAGCACCCTGCGTACGCTTCCGTTGCCTCGGGCATCGGACCGAGTGCGCTCGACGACTTCTACGCACCTGAAATCAACTCCGTTGTGATCGGTCTACCCGGAGTCACAACTCCCACAGGTATCTCCTGCGCCACAATCCGTGACAAAAGCTCGGATCTGACGGCCTGGACCAACAGCTTCGAGAACATCCAGTGCTACGACACTTTGAAGGTCGACGCAATCCTCAATGAGATCAACGGGAAAAACCACCTCGGCACCAAGACGACCAAAGTTCCCACCGTCTTCGGTATGAACTTTCAGGCACTTAGCGTGGGCCAGAAGCTCATTGAAGCGAGCAACCATGTGACGGGTGGATATCTTGATGCCGCTGGCACGCCGAGCGCGGCGTTGATCAACGAATTCCAGTTCGTCGACGCCTCGATTGGGGCATTCGTCAGCGAACTGAAGAAACAAGGGCTCATTGATTCGACCCTGATCGTGATTACTGCCAAGCACGGCCAGTCGCCCATCGATCCCAGTCGCTACGTCGGTCAGACTATCAAGGGCACTTCGCCTGTTACGCTTCTCTCCAACGCGGGCTTCATTCCATTTTCGGAATCCACCAACAATCCCACCGGAATTGGACCGACCGAAGACGACGTCTCGCTGGTTTGGCTGAAGAGTTCCTTCGATACGAACGACGCCGTCTCAATCCTCGAAGCCAACCCTTCCACTACGACGGGAATCGGGCTGGGGCAGATCTACTATGGCCCTTCACTCTTCGCTAACTTCAACGACCCAACCGTCGACCCCCGCACGCCGGATATCATCGTCACCCCGAATGTCGGCGTTACTTATTCCGGCAGCACCGCGAAGCAGGAGGAACACGGCGGGTTCTCTCATGACGACACCAATGTCGTTCTGCTGCTGTCCAACCCGAGCATCCAACCCAGGACGGTGAATGCCGTAGTAGGGACTGCTCAAGTCGCACCTACCATTCTTCAAGCCTTGGGTATCAATCCAAGCGCTCTGGACGCGGTCGTTGCGGAGGGAATAAGCGTCCTGCCGGCGGTTCAATTCTAACCATCCGTAGCGCTCAACTGTCAGCGGACGCTCCTTCGGGGGCGTCCGCAAGCCCGGCAATCCGACGCACTACAAAGTAACATCTGGTCCCCACTTTTCGGAGTGGGGATTTCCATTTCCACCTGATTACGTTTTCCCTTCCCTTTTCCCATGCTGCTGTGATAACAGATGAATGGATCAACGGTATCCGCAGTCCTTGCAGCCTGTACGGAACGTCGTGCTATAATCGCCCGCCGTTCGAGCACAGTTGTGATCGGTCTTTTAATTTCTAGTTCCCGGCAACCTTGCGCGGCCGTTCTTGCGCCGGGACGCCAATCAAGATCAGGAGGAGCAATGACGTTCTACGATCCAACCCTTTACGCACGTGACGAAGAAGAAGACTTCGGCGACAGCGGCGCCTATAGCGAGTCGCTCGAAGAGGATTTCGAAGAGGAAGAAGAAGAGGAGGAAGAGCCTGGTGGTACGGAACCGGAGATGAGTGAACCGGTAATGTCCGCTCCGCCACCTCCCAAGCCCAAGCCCGCCGCTCCCGCTGGTGGCAGCCCTAAGAAGCCACCCGCGAAGAAGAAAGCACCGGCGAAGAAGAAGCCAGCCGCCAAGAAGAAGGCTCCCAAGAAGGCTGCGAAAAAGCCTGCGAAAAAGAAGCCTGCCAAGAAGAAAGCAGCGAAGAAAAAGGCCAAGAAGGGCCGCCGCTAACGCGGAGATCCTGATGCGGAGAGGAAAGACCTCAAGAACCGCGGCTTGAAAGCCGCGGTTTTTTCGTGCGGATTACTCGTTTCGCAGATCGCGCGATACATTCTCAGATGATGCCGGGAGTATAATTCCTCCGCTCCACCGAAGGAAATCCATGTGCCTCTTACGCTCACTGCAAACCTGGTTCTATGTTTGCCTGTTGACACTTGCTGCATACGCGCAGAGCCCCTCCATTCCCGGGCCGCCTGACACGCCCAAGCGTCCGGTCACAGACGAGTATCAGAGCACAAAAGTCACCGATGATTATCGCTGGCTGGAGAACTGGGACGACCCCGCCGTTAAACAGTGGAGCGCCGCCGAAAATACCCGCACCCGGGAATACCTCGATCATTTGCCCGCACGGGCCGCGATCAAACAGCACCTGAAGGAATTAGTCGCCGCCTCCTCGGCCTCGTACTACGACTTGAAATCTCGCGGTGGAACTCTGTTCGCCATGAAATTCCAACCGCCCCAACAGCAGCCCTTGCTGGTGGCAATGCATTCTGCGGACGATCCCGGCAGTGCGAAGGTAATTTTTGATCCCAATGCGGCAGGTACGAAGGGATCGCTGTCGGTGGAGTTTTATACTCCCTCACTCGATGGCAAATACGTTGCGGTCGCGCTCTCCGATGCTGGTTCGGAGGATTGCTCGGCCCACATCTTCGAAGTCGTCAACGGCAAGAAACTCTCCGATGTCGTGCCGCGGGTCAACTTCGCAACCGCGGGAGGCAGCCTCGACTGGAAAGCCGACGGCTCCGGCTTTTATTACACGCGCTACCCGCAAGGCGATGAGCGTCCTCTAGAGGACGCCAACTTCTACCAGCAGGTTTATTTTCACAAACTCGGCACCGATTCCAAACAGGACGAATACATTATCGGCAAAGCCTTCCCGCGCATAGCCGAAATTCAACTCCAGACCAGCGATGACGGCCGCTGGTTGATAGCGGCCGTCGCCAACGGGGATGGCGGTCAGTTCGCGCATTACATAATGGATTCCGCCGGCCGCTGGACCCAGGTCACGCACTTCGATGACGGAATTGTTTCAGTGAGGATTGGCCAGGACGATGCACTGTACCTCCTCTCACGCAAAGAGGCTCCCCGCGGCCAGATCCTTCGGTTGCCGCTCTCGGATCTCAATCTTGCCCACGCCAAAGTGATCGTTCCGCAAAGTCCCGGCTCAGCTTCGCCGGGCTCAGCTTCAAATGAAAGCCTGCGCGCTGCCATTGAAGATTTCGTACCCACTGCCGGACGCTTGTATGTGGTCGACATCATTGGTGGGCCGTCCCGCGTGAGAGTATTCGACGATCACGGCCATGCGCTCGCCGCCCCGCCGCTTCCGCCCATCTCAGCGGTGGGCCAGGTCGTCTCAGTCGGCAAAGGCGACGTGCTCTTCTACACTTCCACCTATCTCAGTCCGGCTGGCTGGTATCGTTTCGACGCTGCCACAGGAAGGTCCGTGCGCACAGCGCTCTATCAGACATCTCCGATTAATTTCGATGACGCCGAAGTGGTTCGCGAATTTGCCGTTTCCAAGGATGGCACTCGCGTTCCCGTCAACATCGTCCGCCGCAAAGACACGAAGCTCGACGGCGCTAACCCGGCGTTGCTTTATGGTTACGGCGGATACGGTGTCAATGAAAAACCCTATTTTGCCGGCTCTCAGGCACGGATATGGCTTGACCAGGGTGGAGTCTACGTGTATGCCGGCATTCGCGGCGGCGGCGAATACGGAGAAGAGTGGCATCGCCAGGGCAATCTGACCCGTAAACAGAATGTTTTTGACGATTTCATCGCGTGCGCCCAGCACCTGATCGACCGGAAATATACATCGCCCGAGCACCTTGCGATCCTGGGTGGAAGCAATGGCGGGTTACTCATGGGCGCGGCGCTTACTCAGCGCCACGACTTATTCCGCGCCGTCGTTTCTTATGTGGGGATTTACGATATGCTCCGCGTCGAACTCGATCCCAACGGTGCTTTTAATGTCACCGAATTCGGCACCGTGAAAGATCCCGCTCAGTTCAAGGCTCTTTACGCCTACTCGCCCTACCATCACGTCAAAGATGGCGCGGCCTATCCCGCGATTCTGTTCCTTACCGGGGAAAACGACCACCGTGTGAATCCCATGCAGTCACGCAAGATGACCGCTCGTTTGCAGGCGGCCAACAGTTCGGAACATCCAATCCTGTTGCGCACTACGGCGAGCGCCGGCCACGGGATTGGCACCGCGCTCGACGAAAGACTCGAACAGCAAGCCGATGTCTTCAGCTTTCTGTTTGATCAGTTGGGAATCAACTACACTGCGACCGGAAAATAACGGAGGGCATGCGCAGAGGGTGATCGGACGCGAAAAGGTATCGCCACTGGTACTTGCTACTTCTTTCCTTCTACCGCTGCCCGGCACTTGCTATATAACTCGAGCAACTGCGCAGCATATTCGTCGGGCTTCGACGCTGAGCCCGTGCCTTGGAAGCCTACTCCGGACGAGGTAGTTCGGCCATACCCTGTGGTCATGGCAACAAATTTCATCAGATCGAGAGCGATATCTTCGTTACGGCGCGACCCCGCGTGCAAAGCTGGTCCTTCTTCCATGAGTCCTTCTCCTGAACCGGATATATAAGGAAGTTGTTGTTCTTCGTCTTCCATACTGTTGTGGTGCTCCGCAGAAGATGATAACAGGGCCGGCGTCGTCACGTGAGAGTGGTCATGCGAAGAATTGTCCTCGGTCAAACACCGGTTGGCAATTGAAGATCCACCCGTGCGGTCCGCCGCAACCGGAACATCAGCCACAACGACGTCGCGAACAAAAACGGCGAAGAATAAAATCCTGGAGCCGGTCGCGCGAACGTCACAACATCCACCGTGCGGCCTAGAATCGAGAAAAAAGTGTGACCCAGGCCGTTGAGAAACATGATGATGGCATAAAACCACGCGAGCGGGCGCAAGCCGCGCATCCCGCGCGCCGCTATGGGAGTCAGGCAGAACAACACTGCGCAAACCACCGTCACACCTGTCAGCCAGTCGCGAAACTCATACGCGGGTAGAGGAAACCAGCCCCAGCGCTCCCGCAGGATAGTGACGGTCGGGTTATAGACAGCCAGAAAGCCGGTGGAGGCCTCGTCGACAATATGCAGCGCAAACGCCAGGCACAGCGCAAACCATGCGCTGCCGAAGCCCGACGCTGAGAGTGCGGGCGGCGCTCGCCGAATGTCAATTATCACTTGTCAAATTCTGAATCACCAATCGGAGCGTTGGCAATCGAAATCAGCTCTTGACGGGCGCACGAAGTGTCAGGGCTACGGTCGATCGGCCTACCGCGCCACTTCGCTCATCAACGCCAGCAAGTTGCTCTCCGAGTCGCGGAAGAATGTCATCCATAAGTCGTGCGACGGCATCTTGGCAATCACATGGGGCTCGTCCTCGAAGCGCACTCCGCTCTCTTTCAGTTTGAGGTATGCCGATTGAATATCGGGCACGGAAAAATACAGAACCGAGCTGAGATGATCGAACTCCGGCTTCTCCGCGTGGTCCAGCATCAGGCGCACGCCCCCGCAGTCGAAGAAGGCTAGACTCGGCGGCGCCTTGAAAAGCAGCTTTAATCCCAGTACATCCTGATAAAAAGCGGTTGCGCGGTCCACATCTTTGGCATTGATCGCGATCTGGCCGAGGCGGGTGATCCCAACTCCAGTTTCGGCTGCATTCATGTCTTGACCTCCTCATTCAAATTAGTTAGCATAGCTAACTATAGTCAATGAAAAAAGTCAAGCCCAAAAATATCGCGCCCCGGCAGGAGACACTGGCAGCCGCTGATCGTCTTCATTCCGCAGCCATTCACCTGCTGCGCCGCGTACGCAAGCAGGACAGCGCCGCCGGCGTAGGTCCCGCGCAGCTATCCGCGCTCTCGGTGCTGGTTTTTGCCGGTCCTAAGACGCTCGGCGAACTCGCCGCCGCCGAACAAGTCAAGCCGCCCACCATGAGCCGCATCGTTGCCGGACTTGTGCGCAGCCACCTAATTGAAATCAGACGCGATAGCCACGACGCCCGCCGCATGCACATCCGGCCCACCGCCAAAGGCATTCGCCTTCTGCAGGAAGGACGCCGGCGCCGTATCGAATATCTTGCAACCCATCTCGATTCGCTGACCGGCAGTGAACTTGCCCAGCTCAGTGCTGCTGCCGAAATTCTAGAGAGACTACTGCAAGACTGGCGCTGATTCCCTACCCCTTTCTTTCTCGTCCCTGACTGTTCGTTTTTCGTAACAAAAACAGCTTCTCCGTTACGAGTTTTTCTTCTCGTTTTACTATTCGCTACGCAGTCTTCTCCACAACGTTTGCCACCATTCCACAGGATGAAACGTTCCGCTCCTTTCAGTCACTACTCTACGAGGGAGCTCGCATCGTTTAGCCAATCCAGAAAGGAAAACCCAACCATGGCCGTACGAAAGCTAGACACCCACCCCGCCGCTGCAAGGGAAAGCATCACAATAAAGTCTGACCCAACCAGAATTGATCCCCACAAATTGAAGCTCGGCAAACTGGCCGCCCGGCACGACCCGCGCACTCTGCTGATGGCTTCCTACACGACGCCCGCGCTGCCTGCGCCGCCCCCCGCTGCCAATGTCGCCAAAAAGGTGAAAGGCCCATGGGGCATGATGGATAACGACCAGATCGGCGATTGCACTTGCGCCGCAGCGGGCCACTTGATCATGGAATGGACGGCCAACGCGCAATCCAAAATGGATACACCGTCCGATCAGCAGATCGTGGCCGCCTATTCCGCCATCACTGGATACAATCCGACGACGGGAACCAATGATAACGGTGCTCAGGAGCTTGACGTATTGAACTTCTGGCGGCAGCAAGGCATCGCCGACCGCAAGATTGAGGCCTATATGGCTCTCGAACCCGCGAACCACACCCATGTGATGGACGCGGTCTGGATCTTCGGGGGTTGCTATATCGGGCTGGCATTGCCCAAGACCGCGGAGGCTCAAACCAGCAACAAGCAGGCGTGGTCGGTTCCTCCCTCGGGAACGGGAGGCGACGGAGCACCCGGATCATGGGGCGGACACGCCGTGCCGGTGATCGCGTACGACTCCCGCAGTCTTATGGTCGTCACCTGGGGAGCGCTACAGACAATGACTTGGGGATTCTGGGCTACGTATTGCGATGAAGCCTACGCAATTCTAAGCGCCGATTATCTTGAGCAGAAAGGCGGCCAGACTGTCGCTCCGAACGGTTTTAATCTGACCCAACTCCAAGAAGACTTGGCGGACTTGAAGTGAACAAACGATATTAAGAAGTAGTTACTGGGCTTGGATCATTTACGGCGACCGAGAAATGGGTGACGTATGGGCGCTCTCAGCATCGCGTTCGACACCATAGTCGTGGGAGCGCTCGCCCTTCCCTGGGTATTGCTCGTCATCCACCTTTTCTTTTCTGACAACGAAAGCAGCCTCCAAAGCCTTTTGGCCTGGGCGAAGAGCCAGGACCAGCCAGCGCTGGCGGGAGTGCTGCTGTTCGCCATGACCTACCCCCTGGGCTCGGCTGTATCCCGCATCGCACAGGATTTCTTCGACGACGATGACCTTCACATTCAAGTGTCCGATCCTCTCTTGTTGCGAGTAGGGATAACGGAGACCAGCATTCGGACCGATGTGTATTGCCAGAAACAGAAGCTGCTGACTCAGATGCACCCTGATTCCCTCACGGACAAGCGTCAGCGATTCAAGAGCAATGAGTCGGGCTGCCAGTACACCGGAAGGTGGATCATCCCGCAGGATCAATATTGGATTCACCAACAGCAGGACCTTGCCAAAGATATCTTTTACGTTCAGGAAGGCGCCCTTCTATTGAAAGGAACCGACGCTACGGAGAAGCTTCGCGTCTTTCATGATCAGATCATGGTCCTTCGAGGCGCGGCATTTGATGCTCTGATAGCTTTCTCGTTGTGTTTTTTCTGGTGGTGCGCAAAATTTCCTTTTTGGCTGCGATGTGTCGTGCCTCTCGCTTATTTTCTTCCCGCGGGAATGGCGCTCTACAACCACCGCCTCGAGCGGCCGGCCAGCGATCCTCCGTACATGGAGTTCACCTTGCTCAGCCTCGCGATCGCGGGTTGGTACCTGCTATTGCGAAGCACACCGAAACAGAAGAGCGTGCCGGGAAAGGCGCCGGGCGACGGGCCGATCAATAAACCGGCGCAGCCGAGGCTGGCCTATCTCGTCCTCTCTTTGTTTCTCACTGTCGCAGCTTTCTTTGGGTGGTGGGCCACTCAAGTGCTGTATGACGAGCAGGTGATCTATTCTTATACGGCCCTTAGCGACGGTCCAAGCGAGCCGGCAACGCTGAATCCCAAATAGAATTGTCCATATTCACGGGGGCAGGCATCAGTTACTGTTTCTTGAACGGCGTATCCTGTGAAAACGATGTCCCAGCCATTGATTCTTCTCGCAACTCCGTGCTTTGGCGGATTGGTTTCGCAAAATTACATGTTGTCGGTGGTACGGCTTATGAGTTATGCGAAATCTGCCGGGTTCGGAGTCTCGCTTTCGATGGTTGGCTACGATGCTCTGATCTCTCGCGCGCGCAGCACCCTGGTCGCGGCTTGCCTGGACAATCCAGAAGCAACGCATCTGCTCTTCGTCGATGCCGATATCAGCTTCGAGCCCCAGCAGGTAGAGCGACTGCTCCGTTTTGATAAAGATTTTACCGGAGCCTTGTACCCGCTCAAGTCGATGGATTGGGATCTCATCCCGCAACGCTGTGTCGAGCGCGGCGAAAGTGTCCAACAGGCTGCTCTGTCATATGTCGGAACATTTTGTCCCACGGCGGAGCGCAAGCAGGAGGGAGATTTCGCCACGGGAATTTATGTCGGTGGCGGTTTTCAGCTGATCCGCCGCAACGCGTTGCAGAAAATGATTGCCGCGTATCCGGAAACTCATTTCAGCAGTGTGCACAGCCTTCCGATGTCAGGCTTGCGGCACGATGCCGCGCAGAGTCACAATCTCTATGCGCTCTTCGATTGCATCATCGACCCAGAGACCGGCGCCTACCTTAGCGAGGATTATTCCTTTTGTCTGCGCTGGCGGAAACTTGGCGGCGAGATTTGGATTGATACCGCAAGTAAACTCACGCACACCGGCCCGTACGACTTCGTGGGCGATTACGGGTCGCGCTTGTGTGGTTAACGCGAAAGCGAGAAGCAATAGGCAATCGCAAATCCCGCCATCGACAACGGCCTAGGCAACTGTTGCCGGGCTGGCTGCCGTCAGCAAAATTTGCCCATTTGTTGTGACGATCATCCCCATCATCCCCAGTCCGAAATAGAATGGTTCGCGTTCTGTGGGTCCGCACGTTCTTCTTGCTTTTTCCGGTTTGCCGTCTTCGGCTGATTTTGCTGTGCAGTCTGCTCGTGCGAGCTGTCGCGTTCCTCCAGTTTTACGACAGAAGCTTCAGAATCAGCCTCGCCGGCCAGTGCTGACGCAAACTCCAGCAACTTTCTTCGCGTTTGCTCGGCTGCCCGCCTGCCTGCCGCCTTCTGTGCAGCGTACATCGAATCCAGCTGGGCGCAGGGATTGATTTGGTTCGCACGTACATGCATGGATGTGGATGTGCTCCTTCCCGGCCGGCATCTGCCGGCCAACAGCGCTGCTCATACCTGCGTGCTCTTAAGCTCGGTCCCTGCTGCTCAAGATCCTCACCCTCCCCTGCAATCGCAGCGCCGAGCCCGTCACCTCGCACCTTAGGCTTGGTCCTAAGTGCATGGTTCCTCATCCCGGTTTAGAATGTCTGCCCGTGGTCAAAGTGAAAACGAGAGCAATCATGCGCAAAGTCTGGATTCCTCTCGCCCTCTGTCTGTTCGCCAAGATTCTCGCTACCGGTCTCCAGCCTGGATAATGTGCGAGACTATGAGACGATGCTGAAGGAAACCCGTGACGTGGTACAACAGGCATTGAAAGAGGATAACGCGCTTGAACAGATGAAGCAGGCAAAGCTGCGCGCTCCCTGGAAGAAATATGACGGGGACTTCATCACCGAGGACGCGTTCCTGGAGACGCTCTACAACTCACTGACCGGGCAGAAGACCGGCAAGTTTATGAAGCATAATTGCAATCGCACCCCGTATTATTCTTGAGGAGCCTCATTTCACCTTGCGCCTGACGCGCCGTAGATTTTCGCAGTCCGCCCTCGCGGCTGGAGTTGCAGCAGGGCTGCCCGCCAGCTTGTTCACGGGCTGCACAGTGTCGTCGAATGCCGCGCGCGCAGAGCATTTCGCCAATTCCAGGACGACGCAGTTCGAGGGTACTTCCGAGATCCTTTTTCCGCGAAATTTCTTTTGGGGTACAGCCACCGCCGCATACCAGATCGAGGGCGCGTGGAACGAAGACGGCAAGGCTGAATCCATCTGGGATCGCTTCGCGCATACGCCCGGCAAGATCAAGGGTGCCGACACCGGCGATGTTGCTTGTGATTCCTATCATCGCTGGCGCGAGGACGTTGCACTCATGCGAGCCATGAATCTGAACAGCTACCGCTTCTCGATTGCCTGGCCGCGCGTTCAGCCAGCAGGGTCCGGCGCTGCGAATTCCAAAGGCATCGATTATTACAGCCGCCTTGTCGATGCCTTACTGGACGCCAGAATTCGCCCTTTTGTGACACTCTTCCACTGGGACCTGCCGCAGGTTCTCGAAGATGCAGGGGGCTGGCCCAATCGCGACACGGCCTCGCGCTTTGCCGATTATGTTGAGCTTATCGCGCGTAGTTTGGGCGACCGGGTTAACGATTGGATGCTGTTCAACGAGCCCTTAGCCTTTACGTACCGGGGATATCTCGAAGGAACGCACGCTCCGGGACGCAAAAGCCTCATCGATTTCCTGCGAGCGTCCCACACCGTAAACCTGGCGCAAGGCGCGGGCTTTAGCACGCTGAAGGCCGCCCGTCCCTCGGCGCGCGTGGGTACTGCGTTCAGCATGTCGCCGTGCGAACCAGCGACTGACTCCGAAGAAGACAAGCTGGCCGCGGAGCGCGCCCACGCTGTTACCAATCTCTGGTTTCTGGAGCCCGCACTGAATGGCCGCTACCCTTCGGCCCTAACATTTTTCCCGGAGACAGTCATGGGAATTAAGCCGGGGGATATCGATAAGATGCGGGCGCCGCTGGATTTCATCGGGATCAATCTCTACTACCGCACTATCGCTTCGGCGCCCAGCGTGATGGAGCGAGTCGCCCACGCGCAGGAATGGCTATTTCCGGTTAAGACAGTAGGGGGCGAACAAGGCCCGAAAACCGATATTGGATGGGAAGTTTGGCCGCAGTCGCTCTATGACATCGTTACGCGCATCACGCGAGACTTCAACCGGCCACAAATTGAGATTACCGAGAATGGATGCGCCTACAACGACGGCTTCGACAAGAATGGCGTCATTCACGATAGTCGCCGCATTGAGTATCATCGCCAATATTTGCAAGCGTTGGGGCGGGCGATCGCCGATGGCGCGGATGTCCGCGGCTACCACGCCTGGAGCCTGCTGGATAACTTGGAGTGGGCGGAAGGTTTCAGCCAACGCTTCGGCTTGGCCTACATCGATTTCAAAACGCAACAGCGCACCATCAAAGAATCAGGACGCTGGTACGCGCGGGTCGCTGGAGAGAATCGTGTAGGACCCGTGTGACGTGCAAGACTGGGTCTCTGACCCGGTCGCGGCCGAAGGCCTGCTTGATTCATTTCTGCTGCATCACCAGTTCGCCATTCTGCACTTTCACATCGCCCACAAATTCCGGAAGCTTCAGGCGATCGTGCTGCTCGGCAAGCTTTTTCTGCAGCGCGGGATTCACCAGCGAAACCGGTACGTTAAGATCACCGACTTTAAACTCCGTGGGCTCGAAGGTCGCATATCCGTCTTTTGAGGCAAGGTGCCCGGAAACCGTCACCCACACGTCTTTCCCCGCGACCTCGGTAAGAAATTGCCCGTGGACAACGTCGCCTTCGAAACTGACCTGCTGATCCTTGATGGTCGGCGCGCCACTCCCTATATTCGAGTCGGGAGAGAGTTGTCCGCTTCCGGCCGCTCCCAGAGCCTGAGCCAGCGCGGCGCCGATTTCGTCGGACTTGATGTGAACCTCCGCTTTCGCTTGAGAATTTGACGGAGAGCTGGAAGCAACCGCCTGCTGATTCCCGGAAGGCGTCGGTTGATAATTTCCGCTAGATGCTGAGACGGAGGCTGGCGTTGACGGAGCCTGCTGCGCGGCCTGTTCGAGCTGATCCAACTTTTGTCCAAACGACTGCGCGTTGGCTGCAATGGCCGCCGGAGTCTGCGGCTGCGCCACAGGCATCGGCTTTTTCAAGACCAGGATAATAGCCACCAGCGAGGCCCCAAGCGTCGCAATGCTAATGATGCGATCAAGCTTGATTTTCATGAAGTCATCGTAACGGGAACAGAGAGCAGAATCAGATTACTTCCGTCACGTGTACGAATGACCGAGCCAGAGACCCGGTCCTGCCATGCATACTCATCCCAGTTTCCTGGCCACCAGTTCATTCACCAACTGCGGATTAGCCTGGCCTTTGGAGGCTTTTATCACCTGGCCCACGAAGAATCCGATCATGGTTTTCTTGCCGGCGCGATATTGTTCGAGCTGCTTGGGATTCGCCGCAAGCACTTCGTCGACAATCTTTTCCAGCGCCGATGAGTCAGAAGACTGCTGCGGGCGGCCTTCCTCCTCGTAGACTTGGGGAAAATCTTTGCCTCGCGCGAAGCTGAGGTCGTATAGAGTTTTGAGCATCTTGCCGGAGATTGTGCCGTTCTCGACCAAATCGGCGGATAGTGCAACGCCTTTCATCGAAATTGGGGACTGCTCGATCTCCGCGCCTATGGCCTTGAGGCGGCCCATCAGTTCGCCCTGCACCAGGTTCGCAACGCGCTTGGGATTCTTCGCGGCCTTCGCGGCGGCTTCGAACTGATCGGCAAGGGATTTCGAAACCGTCAGAACCTGCGCATCGTACTCGGTGATGCCATATTCCTTCACCAGGCGCGCACGACGTGATTCTGGCAACTCGGGCAGAGTCTTTGCGATCTCCGTCTTCCACTTTTCATCGACCACCAGTGGTAGAAGATCAGGCTCGGGGAAGTAGCGATAGTCATGGGCTTGCTCTTTCGAGCGCATGCCGTAGGTCTTGGCCTCCTGCGGGTTGTAGAGGCGCGTTTCCTGCGTGATCTTCCCGCCCGCTTCGATCACATCGACCTGCCGCGCGATCTCGTAAATGAGCGCCTCGCGGATGAAACGGAACGAGTTCACATTCTTGATTTCGGTTTTGGTACCAAGCTTTTTCTGGCCGCGCGGACGCACGCTGATGTTGGCGTCGCAGCGCAACGAACCTTCCTCCATGTTGCAGTCGCTCACGCCGGTGTAGAGGATGATTTCCTTCAGCTGCGTCAGGTATTCGTAGGCTTCGTCGGGCGTGGCGATCTCGGGCTCGCTGACGATTTCGATCAGCGGAACACCGGCACGGTTGAGGTCGACGGCGGTCTTCTCGGCGGCATCGGGAAAGCCCTCGTGCAAGCTCTTGCCCGCGTCTTCTTCGAGGTGCACACGTGTGATTCCGATTTTTTTTCTGGAAGTTCTCAGTTCTCGGTTCTCAGTCCCCAGCTCTTTGCCGCTGCCGGCGGAGATCTCGATGAATCCCTCCTCGGCCAGTGGCTTGTCGTATTGCGAAATCTGATAGCCCTTGGGCAGATCGGGATAGAAATAATTCTTGCGGGCGAAGATCGAAGTTTCATTGATGCGGCAATTCAACGCCATCGCAGCGAGCGTGGCGAACTCGACCGCCTTGCGGTTGAGCACCGGCAAAGCCCCGGGCATGCCCAGGCAGACTGGACAGACATTCGTATTGGGCGGAGCGCCGAAGCGCGTGGAGCAGGAGCAGAATATCTTCGTCGCCGTCAGAAGCTGAACGTGCACTTCAAGCCCGATCACTGGCTCGTACGCTGTATAAGCGACGACTGAGCTGTCTGCAGAGGTTGACATTGAGTGATTATAAAGCCGCGCCTTTCCTCTTTCGGAAGGCACTAAGTTTGGATATGACGTGCTGTACGTTCCAGATTCGATGGGCCCGGAGAAATCGGGGCCTTCACTTTTTGGAGACCTGCGGCTCAAACGCGCGCCGGCTGGCACTCCATGCAGGGGCAGACTTCGCGCAGGTATTTCCAGGAATAGAGGCCGAGATCGTGGTCATCGTTCCAGGTGAACTTGATGGCGTACTTGCCAATGCCTTCGGCAGAGACGGGCTTCGGGGCGGGCTTGAACATGGGCAGCGCTCCAGGAGCGGGTTTCGGGGGTGCACCAGGTTTGCGTCCGGCTTTTTCACGCTCTTCGTTGCACATCGCGCAGGGGCAGGCGTTGCGGAGGTAGAGGAAGGGATAGTGAGAACTGTGGCCATCGGCCCACTCGATGTCCACCCCCGTTCCGGCAGTAAGGTTCACTTTTACTGACTTAGGGTCTGTAGCCGCAGTGGGCGACTGAAGCGGGGACTGCATGGTTTCAGTATCGCACACGGCGCGCGCAGTGGCGGCAGGGGCGCGCTAGTGAGCGGTCGATGCCGACTTAGGAGCGGTGACCACTCCGACGGCCAAGCCTCCAATGGCTCCAGCCAAAATCCCCATCAAGGCAAGGACCAGCGCGCTTTCTACCAGGGTTGCTTTCCCACGACCCGACACGAGGTTTCCTCCTCCTCCGCTAACAGACCAAGCTAGTTTACCTTGCCAGCTTGGCGTTGACCAATTGTCGGGAGGCCACCGAATCCGGTAGAATAGGAGTTTCCGTTAAGGATTTGAAAGGATCGACAGCAGTCATGGCACAACAGTGTGATATCTGCGGCAAGAAGCCGCAATCAGGAAACCGCATCAGCCACGCCCATAATGTGACCAAGCGGCGCTGGAACGTGAATTTGCGTCCCGTACACGCCCGTGTGGGTGCAACCACCAAGCGCATGCGCGTTTGCACCTCCTGCATTCGCAGCGGAAAAGTCACGAAAGCATAAACGATTTACCGCCGAGATCGCCAAGAAACGATTTCCCACTTTTGGGCCAAGCTCGCGATTCTCGGCGACCTTTTTCTCGGCGATCTTTGCGTGCTCGGCGGTAAAACCTCTACTGCACGCCCAGCAACTGGACATCAAAGATCAACGTGGCATTGGGCGGGATTGGGCCGCCCGGCGTGCCCTCAGCGCCATACCCCAAGGCGGGCGGAATGCGCAGCTGACGTTTGCCGCCAACTTTCATACCAGCGACTCCTTCTTCCCAGCCCTTGATGACTTCGCCATTGCCGATAGTGAAATCGAAAGGCTTCCCGGCATCGACTGAGCTGTCGAATTTCTTTCCATTGGTAAGCCAGCCCGTATAGTGCACGCGCACGTGACTTCCCTCTTTGGCGACCTCGCCCGTTCCAACCCGAATATCCCAATAAGCTAAACCGGAGGGAGTTTTCATTCCATCACCGGTCACTTTGGTGGGGGCGTTGGTGTTGGCTGGGGCGGTCTTCTTAGCTGCGCTTTGCCCCACGACAAATACCGCGGTCAGCGCCAGGATGACAGCAATCGCTACGAGGTACTTCGTCATTCTTGCCTCCTCAATTAGTCTCAAACAGCAATCTTAAGCACAGAGGGCACAGAACTGCATAGAGCATTCAAATCCCGCGATTCCTGAACGAGGGCAGAATCGATTGCCTCGCTGAACGTTTTACTCCAAAGCGATCACATCAATTTCGACAAGCACTTCCCTCGGCAGGCGTGCTACCTCTACCGTCGACCGAGCCGGCGGCGCGGAAGTGAAATACTTTCCGTAAACCTGGTTCATGGCGGGAAAGTCGTTCATGTCTTTGAGAAAGACGGTTGAGCGAACCACCTTGCCTAGTCCGCTCCCGCCAGCTTCGAGAATCTCCGACAGATTGCGCAATACGCGCTCGGTCTGTGCTGCCACGTCGCCCGTGACGACTTGCTGCGTCGAGGGATCGATGGCGATCTGGCCCGAGGTGAATATAAATCCGTTGGCCTTAATGGCTTGCGAGTAGGGGCCGATGGCTTGAGGGGCGTCTTTGGTAAAAATAATTTTGCGCATAAGTAGTTCTCAGAAAGAATTCAACCACAGAGGGCACAGAGTATCACAGAGAAAGGAACGGTAGAGTATTGAGCTTTTCGTTTAAGCGAGGACTGACAACTGAGGACTGGTTTCAGATTTTCTGTAGTCGCTGCACTTCGTGGACGCCGGGAATTTTTCTTAGGCCGGCCATAATCTGCTCGAGGTGTTTAAGGTCCGAGATGTCGAGGACAACTTCGACGCTGGCCTGGCTGTTGGCGGTGCGCGCTCCGATATTGCGTATATTGCTTTGCGCGTCACCGATAACGCTGGTGATATTTTTCAGCATCCCGAAACGATCGTCGCAGTAGACGGTGAGCTTGACCGGGTAAGCCGTGGGCGTGGTCTCATCCCGAGCCCACTCCACGTCGATGCGGCGCTCCGGTTCGTACATCAGGTTGGTCACGTTCGGGCAGTTCGCCGCATGCACTGCGACTCCCTTGCCGCGCGTGATGTAGCCGACAATGCCTTCTCCACGGATGGGATTACAACAGCGCGCGCGGTAGACCAGCATATCGCCCTGGCCTTTGACCATGATGGCGTTGTGATCGCCGAAAACGCGGCGCACGACGCTGGCGATGGCCCCCGGCTTGTTCGAAAGCCCCTCGGCTTCAATATCGCCTGCCATCGAGGGAGTGGCGCCGGACGGCAACAGCCGCGCCAGAACCTGTCGCGCAGAGTATTTTCCGTAGCCGATGCCGGACATGAGGTCATCGACCTTGCCTAGCCCATAGCCTCCGGCGACTTTCAGCAGCTCTTCTTCTTTGATTTCCTTGAGCGCGATGCGGTATTTGCGGGCTTCTTTCTCGATTACCTTCCGGCCAACTTCGATCGAACGCTCGCGCTGGTGGACGTTAAGCCAATGCTTGATCTTATTGCGCGAACGCGATGATTTTACTAGCCCAAGCCAGTCGCGGCTGGGCTTGTGGCCGGCCTGGGTGAGGATTTCAACGATGTCGCCGGAATGCAGCTTGTGGCGCAACGGAACCATGCGTCCGTTGACTTTAGCTCCAATACAAGTGTGGCCAACTTCGGTGTGAATCGTATAGGCAAAGTCGATCGGCGTGGCGTCGCGCGGAAGCACCACCACTTTCCCCTTGGGGGTGAAAGTGTAAACCTCTTCGGGATAGAGATCGACCTTCAGCGCCGACAAAAATTCATTCGGATCGCTGACATCGCGCTGCCACTCGACCACCTGCCGCAGCCATGCCAGCCGCTGCTCATCCTGCGCCGAAACTGGGCCGTCTTTATATTTCCAGTGCGCAGCGATTCCCTCCTCAGCCATCTTGTGCATCTCTTCGGTGCGAATCTGGATTTCAAATGGCGTCCCGTCTTCTGTAATCACCGAAGTGTGCAGCGATTGGTAAAAGTTGGGCCGCGGCATGGCGATGAAATCCTTGATGCGTCCCGGTACCGGACGCCAGATGTTGTGAATGATCCCCAACACCGCGTAGCAATCCTGCAGCGAGCGCGTGATCACGCGCATGGCAAAAAGATCGTAGACCTGCTCGACGGAGATGCGCTGCCGCTGCAACTTTTTGTGAATGCTGAAAAGCCGCTTGATCCGGCTATCGACTTTGGCCTGTATGCCCGCCTCTTTCAACTTGTCGTTGATGATCGACTGCATCTTCGCAAGGAACACTTCACCCTGCTTGCGGCGCGCGTTTACGGCTTTTTCTACTTGCTCGTAGCCGGCGGGATCGAGAAAGCGGAAGCCGAGATCTTCGAGTTCGCCGCGAATCTTTCCCATGCCCAGCCGGTGCGCGATGGGAGCGTAGATTTCAAGCGTCTCTTCGGCGATTTTGTGTTGACGGTCAGGCTGCAGATGTTCGAGCGTGCGCATGTTATGCAACCGATCAGCCAGTTTGATGAGCACCACACGGATGTCATCGACCATGGCCAGCATCATTTTGCGCAGGTTCTCAGCTTGTGCCTCTTCGCGTGTGGCAAAGTCGATCTTGCTGATCTTGGTGACGCCCTCGACGATGTGCGCGACCTGCTCGCCAAATTCTTTACGGATGTCGACGATGGTCACGGAGGTATCTTCAACCGAATCGTGCAGCAGACCGGCAGCGATGGCGACCGGGTCCATCTTCATCTCGGCCAGCACCAGCGCCACTTCCAGTGGATGCACCAGGTACGGCTCGCCCGAAGCGCGGCTCTGGCCTTCATGATGTTTCAGGGAATAATCGTAGGCTTTCTTGACAATGGACAGATCGTCCTGGGGACGGTTTTCCTGAATCCGCTTCATCAACTCGCGGAACTTGGTGAGTGTAAGAGCGGTGGTCGCGATCTGTTGGCGCAAGCTCGCCATATATGATTATAGCGTGCAAGGCTGGAACATAAGGCCACGCGGGCCCAAGCGCATGTGGATACAAGTCCATGTGGGGATGGCCGCCCTCGGCTGTCCGCGGCGCGAAGCGCCGCCTTTGGGCCTTGCTCCTTGTTAATCTTGCAGGACTAGCCTGGGGAGCGCCCGCATCTGAACATTAGAAGTGGCCAAAACCTGTGGAAATCCCGTAAAACCACAGGAAACCCCCTCCTCGCCATCTGAATCAAACAGCCAAGTCTTCTTGCGGTTGCCATTTTTCGGGTGGTGGGAGATGAATACGCCATTTTCGGCCCTTCTAAATCTGTATGAACGCCAATGACAGCCTTGATCGCGAATCTTTCCAGCGTCTCTTGGCAAGTGCATTTGTCGTACAGGAGAGCCAGATCGATCCTGCACTGCTCTCCGGCATAATGGAAGTCCGGCGCTTGATCGCGAAAAGAGAGCTCGATTTAGACGCCGTAATGCCCTTGGTCGTTGATTCCGCGAGAGACCTAGCCAACGCAGCCGGCACCGCAATCGGATTGTTTGAGGGAAATCAATTAGTTTACCGGGCTGGAAGCGGATCTTCCGCGGCCAATATAGGAAGTCGCGTTAAGGCTTCCCTGACCCTCCCCCCGAATACCAAGTCGAGCCGCGAGATTCTCCGTGTCGAGGATGCCGAGACTGATACGCGCATTGAAGCCGCAATCTGCCGGCAGTTCGGAGCCAAATCCCTCCTCATCTTGCCGATTTACCGTCAGCGGGCCTTGGCAGGAATCTTGGAAGTCTTATTTGGTGAGGCGCACATCTTCCAGGATCGCGAGGTACGCACTTATCGATTGATGGCCGGGCTGATCGAGTCAGCCATGGAGCAGGCCGCCCAGGTTGAACGGGAGCATCTCTCCGCGGATCTGGTCCTTCCCCATGCCGTCGAGGAGACTACTCCCCACGGCGGAGAGTTTCTCAAAGACTATCGCGCCATGTCCTCCTCACGCATTCGGGCGGTCTACCATCGTTGCCGGGGTGCTCTGGCGGTGCTTAAGGAGTCGTCGGCATTGAGGCAACCGGTCGCGATGGTAAAAACGTGGTTGCACCGAGCGCAGGAAGTTAACTGGAACAAGCGCCGTCGCGGTATCGCTTTTGCGGCAGCTGCCGCCGCATTCGCAATAATCTTTTGGTCCGCCTACGGTCACGGCCCGGCTTCGCATCTCGGATCTTCACCTCTCTCCAGATCTCCAGCTCTCCCCGGATCTTCAGCTCTCCCTGGATCCGTCGGCGATATCGAGCACTCTGAGCGCCTCGAATCTGCCAAGGCCAAACCGGCTGGGGGAGCGCTCACGCCTCTTTCAGGTCCACCGCCGCAGCCGACGCTTGCCAGAACAAGGGTTCGGCGCGCGCGAGTAGGACAAAACGAAGTCGAGTACATTGGAGACGACGTTACGGTGCGTCATTTCACCTACAAGCCCGCAACCCTTCACGGAGGGGTTAGGGCGAGCCAGGTCGCACACTTCGGAAACGACGTTACGGTGCGCTATTTCGCGCCAAGCCAGCAACAGAGACCACAGTCGACAAATCCTAAAGTTAAGGTTTCGAATTGATCGATAAACATTTAACCTCGCGGGCGCTCCTCTCTCCGCATTTCACTCGTTTCGAAGACTTCAAATCCATCTGCAATTTGTTGCTCCGCTTCACGAACTGGTAGAGTGACAATCGCCAGTCATGAATTCCAAAATTCTCGTCAGCGGAGTCTCCGGGCCGATCGGTGCCGCTCTTCTTCCCTCCCTGCGCGCCAGTGGATGGTTCGTGGTACGCCTCGTTCGCGGTCAGCCCACAACTAGAGACCAAATCGCGTGGGATCCAGCGAAGCCGATCTCGCCGGAAGCAGTCTCCGGATTCGACGCCGTTATTCACCTCGCTGGAGAAAGCATTTTTGGAAGATGGACTGCTGCTAAGAAGACGAGAATCCTCAACAGTCGCCTGGACGGGACAACGAATCTAGCCCACGCTCTGGCGAATGCCGAAGAGAAGCCCAAGGTTTTCGTGTGTGGGTCCGCAATTGGCTACTACGGAAATCGCGGAGATGAATTGCTGCGTGAAGAAAGCGCGCCGGGCCCGGGATTTCTCGCTGACGTTTGCCAGAGATGGGAGGAAGCGACCACGCCTGCCGTACAAGCCGACATCCGAACCGCGCATCTTCGGACCGGAATTGTGCTGAGTCCCAAAGGCGGTGCGCTCGGCGCCATGCTCCCGCCGTTCAAGATCGGCGTGGGAGGCCGCATTGGGGACGGCCGGCAGTGGATGAGCTGGGTTCATGTCCAGGATATGGTAGGCGCCATCAATCACATCTTAAAAAACGACTTGCTGCAAGGGCCGGTGAACATGGTTGCACCCAAACCGGTCACGAACGCGGAGTTGACCCACACCTTGGCCAGCGTGCTGTCGCGTCCGGCGATCTTGCCGGTGCCGGCATTCGCGGTGAAGGCGATCTTCGGCGAGATGGGCACAGAACTGCTTCTGGCGAGCCAGAAGGTGGAACCGGGCAAGCTGATCTCGAGCGGCTATCCGTTTCGCTACCGCGAACTGAGAGCGGCCCTCGAAGCGCTTTTGAAGCGCTGATTCAGTTCGGATTCGAGCGACGCATTTCTTCCTGGAGTTTTTCGAGGAGCTGAGTCCGCTGGTCGGTGGTCAGCTCTCGCTGCAATTCTTCGAGCGCGAGCGCCACGATGTGGTAGTGATGGGCGCCCGCGAACTTGGGATCGGTGGTGATGTTAAGCCAGAGCTTGTGCATAAGCTCGACATCCTGTGGGCGAAGGCTCGGAGTGTGCGGGCCAATCGTGTACTCGCGCACCGTCCCGTCGGGAGCGCACACCTCCAGGCAGAGGCGTGGGCGGGGCTCAGGCATGCGCTCCCATGCATCGCCGGTCAATTTGGCCTGCTCGTCGGAGGAGAGCTTGTTCGATAATCCACAGGTCACACGCGTGGAATCGAGGCGCTGCGCCGTCACCATGATGGCGTCAAAAACGTCGGTCGCCGGCACCACCAGCAGCGAAATCGGCTTACCCTCTTTTTCGGCAACCGCCACAGCGGCAGTGAACAGCTCCTGCTCGTAGTGGTCGAAAACCTGGCTGGCTTCCATCACTGAGCTGCCGCCGAAGCTTGGCTCACGATGGTAGAGGCGTGCGCTCATCACCACCACATCCTTTTTGTTGGTATCGGTATGTGCCAGCACTTGGCGGAGGTAGTACAAATTGCGGGGATCACGCACCGCAACCAGAATATTTCCCGGCCGAACTCCCATGGCTCCGCTGCCCAGTTCCTGATTGCCGTAGACGCGGAACTGGTCGAGCTGTTCGGGCTTGCCGTGGCGCTCCTTGGCAACGTGGCGTTCGGAGAGTGTAAAGATCGTGAAGAAGACGCCGCTGAAAATTACTCCAGCAATTGTGGCTTCATACTTGGTAAACAGATTCACCACGGCGGTCATCAGGAGCACCGCGGAGATGAGGATTAAGCCCACCGGGAACTCAGTCTTGCCGATATGCAGATTGCCCGGCACCTTCCATGCGCGCTTACCCGGCTCAGTGAAGCGCAGCACCAGCACGGCGATGGACTTCATAGCGAAGCTCCATATCACCCCGAAGGCGTAGAGCGCGGCCAGTACGTAAACGTTGCCCAAGCTTAGGAAGATTACGAGCAGTTGCATGCCGATGATCAAATTGATGATGCGATAGCTGGTGCCGAAGCGGCTGTGCGGCTTCTGGAACCAACTTGTGAGCACTCCGTCTTCGGCCACGCGATTTAAAACCCCATTCGCACCGACGATGGAAGTATTTTGCGCGCCCGCCAGAATGAGCACTCCCACTAGGACAACGAAGCCGTGAAAGAGCAGCTTAAGGCTTTCCGGACCCGCCAGGTACATGGCGATGCCGCCGATCAGGTTGGCGAAATAATCCGGCCGGACCTTATCGGGGATGATCATCACTGCAAAAAATGAGACCAGTGAAGTAAAGAGCAAGCTGTAGATAAAAATTACGAGCCCGGTCTTCTCCAGGTTCTTCAGCTTGGGATGTTCGATCTCACGGTTGACCTGCGCCAAGGTCTCTTCGCCGCTCATGGCTAGCACGGAATGGCCGAAGCCGACGAAGAGAATGATCCAGGTGAGATGCGTGAGCCAGGTTCCGTTCAGCCAGCCCAGCGATTCCCTGTTCAGCGGAATCACTCCGGGATGCAGCGGATTTGGGGGCAGTTGGATGACCGGTGCGCGCAAGACCGTAATCGTGCACCAAATAAGTAGAATCACCACCATTACCGTGGTGATCACCATGATCTGCAAGGCCTTTTGACTGGATTCGTGCAAGCCCTGTGTATTCTTCCACCAAAAGTAAATCACTACGACGATGGCAAGGCCCGCGGCGAAATAGTCGTCAGAAAACCGCAGAGGGTGGTGCAGGTAGACGCCAATGTCTTTGATAAACCCGGCGAGGTATTGTCCCGCCGACACTGCGCTGATAGGGCCAGTCAGCACGTAATCGAAGAGCAGAGCAGAGACGGAGAACTTGGCCAGACCTCCGCCCATGGCTTCTTTGACGACGCGGTAAACACCGCCGCGGACGAACATGCTGCTGGATTCGATGTAGAGCGCCCGGACCGCATAGCTGAACAACATCACGGCGAGGATGAACCAAGGAGCGCTCTTTCCAATAACCTTTTCGGCGTCGCCGCCAGCGTAGTAAGCGGAAGATGCCAGGTCGGAGAGGACGATTGCGGAAGCTCGCCAGAAGGAGATGAAGGTCAACATCACCGTGGTGGCGACGAAGACCTTTATGGCCGGTTTGGAACTTCCAACGGACGTAGCCATTATTCAGAATGAATGCGAACGCAATTTAAAAACAAACGATGAAGATAGCACAGGGAAGGTTGAACGGGCAGATGCGCAGTTGGGAAGCGGCCCGAGCTGCGCGTCAGATTCCTTCCCTTCGCCCTGAAAAACGACTTCGCTCAGGATTATTGGGAAGAACAAAGCGGTTTTCACTTCTTTTGCGCAAGGTAGGTGTGGGTGATGCGGTCGTGCCAGCAGAGGGCGTCTTCGTCGAGAAAAACCCAGACGTATCCCATGCCGAGAGAAACGGCGGAGAGAAACGATGCCAGCACGCGCCAGCGGCGCAGGCGGCGGCCCGTCCGACCCCCATCGAAGCGGGCCAGCTCCAGGTGCGCTAGACGAAGCCCGGGCGTGGTGCCGGAATAAACCAGCAAGAGGTATTGATAAGCTGCCCAGAATAGGCCAGCCACGCCGACGGCAATCCCCACAATCTGGAATTGCGGTGGACGGAGTGCAGTCATCTTCCAGAAGATGAACCCGAAGAGAACACAGGCCGCGGCAATGATGACATCGTCGATTACGGCGGAGAGAATACGCCGCCCCAGAGGCGCACTCTGCAGCGGGATATCGATGCCCGGACGTTTCTCCAACTCAGCTTGCTGAACTGGCTCAATTGTGATTCCGCCCAAGGCCGGCGCCGGGGGAACAACTTCCGGGGCTTCCAGGATGCGAGGACGGGTTATGACTGGTTCCGCCAGTTCGTCGATCGGCGGTGGAGCAGGAGTCCAGGAACGCGGGAACTCAATAATCTTTGCCGTTGTTGGGGCCGGGGTTACAGGCATGGTGAGAGCCGTTTGCTGCGGTTCTGCCGTGGGGAAAAACTGCGCAGCCGCGTGCAGAGCATCGACCCCTGGCACAGCTCTCGTCACCGTGATCGGATCGGGAGAATCATCGCCTCTAATGGCAAATTCGTTTAAGGCCAAGGCGCTCGCACTTTGGGGAAAAGCCACGGACTCCGCCGAGTTGCCGCTTGCCGCACGAACTTGGTCGGAATCCCCGAAACGCAAACGGAGAGAGGGATAGCGCGGCGGACGCGGCTTGCGCCGGGAGTTATAACGGTTTAGCCGCGCTGCAACTTCTTCGCGCCAAGCCGCAGAATCCTCCGCCGCAAGCTCTTGGCCCTCCCCGGCCTCGCAGGTTTCCGTTGCCCAGGTTTCCCTTGCCGAAGACAGTGCCGGCGATTTCGCTGCCGGCTCTTCGATCCCGGGACGCGCTGTTGCAACAGCCGAGTCGAGATCGGGCAGCCAGCGCGGCAAGGCTGCGGATTCTACTTTCGTTGAGCAGCGGCAAATGTCACCACAAAGCGGACAAGGCATGAATCACAATCTTAACTGGACTTCAAAGAATCTGACGGGGAATCACCATCCAGGATAACCGCGGCGGATAACCATTGAGACTCCCGTGGAATCCAAGGGCTTTAACGGCTTTGCCTCGCAAGCCACAGCCGTGCTAAGTTCACCACGACTGCTCACGTAGACAAACTCCGAGCGCTTCTTTTTGCGTCCGGACGAACCGGGTTCCGATGATCTTGTTCCCGATGATCTTGTTCCGATGACTCGCAAAAGAATCCTTATCACGGCGGCGGTGCTTTGTCACCTGCTTCTCGTGCCATCATTAGTTACCAGCCAGTTGCCGCCCTCTAGCACTGCTGCGCAAATGGAGCCGGCGGAAGCGACGTCGAAAAAACCGGAAGTTAAGGAAACCCCTTGCGCCCGTGCGGCCGCGGCGCAGAAAGAAAAAGGAGACGTTGAAACAATCTGCGCCATTCAGCAGGAAGAGCAAGGCGCGATCTACAAATTGCACGGAGCCGTCGAAATCTATTATGGAAGTTACATTCTGCGGGCCGACGAAGCAACCTACAACTCCGACACGAAAGAAGCCACCGGGCAGGGACACTTCGCGCTCGACGGCGGCCCCAATGACGACCACATTCGCGCCTCGCACGGAACTTACAATCTGGAGCTCGAAACCGGAAGCTTCTACGATGTCACGGGGACCACTGGCTTGCGCTTTCACGCCAACCGCGTGATCCTGACATCGACTGCTCCGTTCGCATTTACCGGAAAACTCGTCGAGAAAACGAGTCCAGATCACTACCTCGTCTATGACGGCACCATTACAACCTGCGAGTTGCCGCATCCGAACTGGCAATTCGACGCGCGCAAGGTGATGGTGGATGTGGGCGGCAACGCCAAAATTTATCGCAGCACGTTCGAGTTGCACGGGCTACCGATCCTCTATTTTCCATTCGCGACGCATCCGGTGGAGAAAGAATCCAGGCAATCGGGTTTTCTGATGCCCTCAGTAGGCCACTCTTCCACGTACGGCTACACGGTAGCCGATGCTTACTATTGGGCCATCAATCGCATGATGGATGCCACCCTTGGCGCCGAGTACATGTCCCTGCGTGGTTGGTCGCAGCGGGGGGAGTTGCGAGTGCGCCCGAGCGAGACTTCGTATGTGGACCTGAACTATTTTGGAGTAATCGACCGCGGCATCGGCTCACCGCCGCTCAAAGAGGGCGGAGAAAATGTGCGCCTCAACTCTGCTGGAAACCTCGATGGTTTTCGCGCCGTGACCAACATCGATTACTTGAGTTCATTTGTTTTTCGTTTAGCCTTCAACGAAGTTTTCAGTCAGGCCGTGTATTCGGAGGTGAAGTCACAAGGTTTTCTCTCAAAATCCGCGGATGGTTTCAGTCTCAATGGATTTGCCGAGCGCTATCAGAATTTCCTCAGCACGACTCCGGGTCAAGTGATCACCATTCTGCACACCCCTAGCGTCGACACGTCAAGCGTCGACCGGCCTCTTTGGCACACGCCGTTCGATTGGTCGTTCGACGCATCGGCGGCGGGTCTTTCCCGGAGCGAGCCTCAGCAGTGTTCGACGGCAGGCTCGACGCAGTCTTGCATACCGCCGTTCCGCACCGCAAACCTGCTCGGACGATTTGACCTGAATCCGCAGGTTTCTTTGCCGCTATTGTTCCGGGGATGGTCCGTGCGTTCGGAGCTGACGTTGCATGAAACTTATTACACGCAAAGGCTGGTTGGCGAGAGCGGACAGAATCCCGGGACGGCGGTCAGCGATCCCACCAACCGGCAGGCGCTGGAGACTGCCGTCGAGCTGCGGCCGCCCACGCTGGAGCGCATCGTCGACAAAGAATTCATGGGACGAAAGTGGAAGCATGTGATTGAACCGCGGGTGACCTACCGTTATGTCACCGGCGTGAACAATTACCCGAGTATTCTGAAATTCGACGAGCGTGACATTCTCACCGATACGAATGAAGTCGAATATGGCTTTGTGACACGCCTTTATGCCAAGCGCACTTCTGGTAAGCCGGAGGATTGCGACACCATCATGAGAGCCGTCACCGTAGGTGGCCCCGTGCCGGAATCAGCCATCCCGTGGCAGCATGTGAACCCCTTGGCAAATGCTCCTTGCCAGCCTGGACCCTCCGCACGCGAAATCGTGACCTGGGAACTGGCGCAGAAATACTTTCTCGATCCCACGTTTGGGGGAGCGTTAATTGCAGGCCAACGCAATGTGTTCACTACCACTGCCGACCTTACCGGCATCGCGTTTCTAACTGAGGCGCGGCATCTTTCGCCTCTGGTCTCGCGATTGCGCGTGGAAACCAGTTCGCGCACTGACGCCGAATGGGATCTCGATTACGACTTCCAAAGCAACACCACCAATGCCAGTACTCTGCTGGCCAATTATCACATCGGCCAGGTTACGATTGGCGCCGGCGACGCATTTTTGCAAATTCCAGTTCAGACTGGAACCTCGCCATCCACTGTGGCGCAGCCCGAGACATTCAACCAATTTCGCGTGGCCCTGGGATATGGCAGCCCGAATAAGCGCGGCTTCAGTGGCGCTACCAGCTTCGGTTTCGATGCGGAGAGCAAGCAATTACAGTTCATCAACGCGCAAACCACTTATAACTGGAACTGCTGCGGGATGACGGTGGAATATCAGAGTTACACCGTGGCGAATGTGCGGAACGAAAATCTATTCCGCTTTACCTTCACTCTGGCAAATATTGGCGGTTTCGGCAGCCTGCGCCCGCAGCAGCGGCTTTACTGAAGGATTGCTTCGGGGTCGTGCAACCTCATGAGGCCTGCTAACATACCTACAGATAGCCGACAAATGGACCTCGAAGCTAAAGCCTCATCGCTGCAATCCAGCCTGCGAGAACTAGGAAGAACCCTTGTCGCTTATTCCGGTGGTGTGGATTCAGCGTACCTCGCGTGGGCTGCGCATCAGGCATTGGGAAACGACATGGTCGCGATCATTGCCGATTCCGCCAGCCTGGCACGCGCGCAGCTTGCCGACGCAATTGCCTTTGCGAGGGAGCAAACCATCCCTCTGGAAGTGATCGCCACATCGGAGTTCGATCGCCCGGAGTACGTGCGCAACGATGCCCAGCGCTGCTTCTTTTGCAAAGATGAACTATTCACACTGATGGAAGAATTGCGCGCTTCGAAGGGTTTCGATGCCATCGCCTACGGGGTCAACTTCGATGACCAGGGCGATTGGCGTCCCGGACAGAAGGCGGCGAGCGCGCACCAGGTTGTGGCTCCGTTGCTCGACGCCGGGCTTAGCAAAGAAGAAATTCGGACGCTCGCGCGGAATGCAGGCCTGCGCATATGGAATAAGCCGGCTTCGGCCTGCTTGTCATCGCGGATCGAGTACGGTCGACCGGTTACGCGAGAGGCGCTCGATATGGTGGAGAAAGGCGAAGACGCATTGCGTCTGCTGGGCTTCCGGCAATTCCGCGTGCGGCACCACGGAGAGATCGTCCGCATTGAAATCGCTCGCGAAGAATTGGAACGGGCGCTTGATCTTGGCATGACCCTCGAGTTCACCCGAATATTCAAGGCGCTGGGCTTCAAGTTCGTGACCCTCGATCTGGAAGGCTTCCGATCCGGATCAATGAATGTATTGCTTCCTGCGGAGCAACTATCGCGGTGGATAGGCTAAGTAGCGGATGGTCCAGTGAGTTCGTTTCTGAGCTGTTTCCCGCGAGCCACTTTTCCGAGCCGTCCTTCGTTATGAGATAATCGACACTCAACTCGTAATGTTCAGGCGGTTTTTGGTGACTCTAATTCGGCGTTCTCTTGCCCTACTTCTCGTGATTTGCCTGGGCTGTGTGGCCCAATCAACCTCCTCTGATTTGGCGAAGAAGGTCGAACGGCACGTTCGCTCCTACTATAAAATCCCTCCCGAGGTGAAAGTGTTGGTGGGTACACCTTCCCCAAGTATGGACTTTCCGAACTACGAGTCGGTAATCGTAACCGTCGAAAACGACGGGAAAAAACAGGATCTTACCTTTCTGGTTTCCAAAGATCGTTCGGCGATGATGCGCGTGACCAAATTCGACCTGAACAAGGATCCTTTCGCCGAGACGATGAGTAAGATCGACGTGAACGGACGGCCTACCCGCGGGGCGAAGGCATCCAAGGTTGTGTTGGTGAATTTTGATGATTTAGAATGCCCATTCTGCGCGCGCATGCATCAGACTCTATTTCCGGAGCTGCTCAAGGAGTATGGCGACCGCGTCACTTTTATTTACAAGGATTACCCGCTGTCGGAAATTCATCCGTGGGCAATCCACGCCGCGGTCGACGCCAACTGCCTGGCGGCGCAGAACGGCGATGCTTACTGGGATTTGGCAGACTATATTCACGCCAACCCGCACGATGTGAACGACGAAAAAACGCCGCCTGCACGGCTGGAAGAACTCGACCGGCTGACTATACTGCAGGGCCAGAAGCATAATCTCGACGTCGTAAGGCTGCAGTCCTGCGTTAAAGCGCAAGATGAGAGTGCGGTGAAGGCGTCGATGAAAGAGGCTGACGGACTCGGCGTGGAAGCCACTCCGACATTATTCATCAATGGAGAAAAGGTCGACGGCGCTGTTCCTATTAGCGAATTACGTGCCGCACTGGATCGCGCGCTGAAGGATGCCAATTTGCCCGTGCCCGAACATACGGCCGCCGCCGCGGCCCCGGCCTCAAAGTGATATCGGCAAAGTAAGGTAGATTTAGACCCGCAGCAGATTCCGAGTTCTGCTCAGACCATGAGTGTGGGGGAATTTCTTTGAAAAGAAATATAAATCCGGGCCGGCTTGCAGTCCTATTGGCCGCAGCCAGCCTGCTGGCGACTCTGCTGGCATGTAAGTCTCAAGTGAGCGGCGACGTGATGGCGACCGTAGATGGCCGCAAGATTTTCCGCTCCGATGTCGATAAATACTACGAAAATCAGGTGGCAAGCGCTCAGCAAGCGCCCGTCGGGGAACAAGCTACGATTCTCCGCCTGAACATTCTGCGCCAGATGATCGATGACGAGATGGTAATGCGCCGCGCGGAGAAACTCGGTTTGTTGGCCACAGAGGAAGAAGTTGACCGCAAGCTCAACGAGATCAAATCTCCCTACACGCAGGAGGAGTTCGATAAGCGGTTGCAGGAGAAAAAGATTACCCTGGACGATTTCAAACGCGACATCCGCCGCTCCATCACTGTGGACAAGGTGATGAACAAGGAGGTCTCCTCAAAGATCAATGTCACTGACCAGGACATCACTAACTATTTCGCCGCGCACAAGTCCGAATTCAATCTCATCGAGCCGCAATATCACCTGGCGCAGATCTTCGTGACTCCTACGCCGAATCCGCAGGTCCATAACCAGAACAACAAGGCACAGAACGAAGCCGACGCCCGTAAGAAGATTCAGATGATTACCAATCGGCTGGACAGCGGCGACGACTTCGCAACCCTGGCGATGAATTACTCGGAGGATCCGGAAACTTCCGGCAACGGCGGAGACCTGGGAACGATTCCAGAATCTTCGCTGCGGAACACCGATCCCGGCACGCGGGACTTGGTGCTAAAGCTAAAGCCAGGGCAGTATAGCCCGATTATCTCGGTGGTAAATCCATCAACCAAGCAGGCGGCGGGTTTTCGGGTGGTGAAGCTGATCGCGAAGGAACCCGCCGGCCAGCGCGATTTGTCTGATCCGCGCGTCCAGCAAGCCATTCGCTCACAACTTCACGATCGCCGCGAGCAACTGCTGAAGGCCGCTTACTACGAAGTATTGCGCGACTCCGCCAAGGTGGAGAATTACTATGCCAAGAAGGTACTAGATAGCAACGGGCAGGCAAAGTAAGTTTGGGTCATTCTAAGTTTGGATCATTCGACGATTGCCAGCACGTCGCCTGCGTTCACGGTAGCGCCTTCGCCGACTAAAATTTTCTGAACGCTCCCTTTTTTCGGCGACTTAATCTCGTTCTGCATCTTCATTGCCTCGACTACCGCGACCCCGGTGCCCGGCTCCACTTCATCTCCTTCGCGGACCAGCAGGCGCACAATCTTGCCGGGCATCGATGCAGTTATCTTCTTGGGACCCTGATCGTCGCCGCCGCGAATGCGGCCCCGCAAAGAGCGCGGATCGCGGATCTCCACGGCGAAGCCCTTACTGCCCACCCACAAATGCAAATCGTTCGCGACATGCTCCGACTTAATCTCATAGGCCTGGTTCCCGATGCGAAGGGAAAGCACATCGGGGCGAGCAAGAATCGCGTCAACCTCCAACTCCTGTCCATCGAGGCGACAAAGCCAACGGCCGTCGACGCGGTTGAGGTCAAGCCGGTAACTCTTGCCGTCGATGGTTACCTCGTAGAGCATAAGAAGCAGTTGTCAGCAGCCAGTTTCCAGTTGCTTCGAATCCGAATTCGTCTCCGTCAACGCAACGCTTCCCGCCGGCTGGTCGTCTTCCAACTCGAATTTGCATTTTCAACACGCGCAGCATTGCCCGCCGTGCCGTTCGATGCTCCGGACGCAGTCGCACCGAGAACAGCGAACATGCCGGCGGCGATAGCTGCAACCTCCGCCGATTTTGAATCGACTGACTGATCTTCCGGCCGCTTCAACATTCGGTCGAGGAATTCAGTATCAAGCTTGGCGGCGCGGAAATCCGGATCGCGCAAAATGCGGCGAAACAGCGAGAGGTTTGTCTTGATTCCGCCCACAAAGTATTCGCTGAGAGCTCGGGTCAGCCGCGCGACGGCTTGATCCCGGTCCGTCCCGTAACCAATCAGCTTGGCCAGCAGCGGATCGTAATCGATTGGAACGTTCCAGCCTTCGTACATACCGCTGTCGCGTCGGATACCGGGTCCCGAAGGTTCCAGCAGCAAAGTAATCTTGCCGGGGCTGGGAAAATAATTGTTGTCGGGATCTTCCGCGTAAATGCGGCACTCGATGGCATGTCCCCGAATTCGAACATCGTCCTGCTTGAAAGGCAATTTCTCGCCTGCCGCAATGCGAATCTGCAGATGCACGAGATCAAGACCGGTGATCAACTCGGTTACCGGATGCTCTACCTGCAAGCGCGTGTTCATCTCCAGGAAATAGAAATTGCTTTCTTGATCAACCAGGAACTCAACCGTACCCGCGTTGGTATAGGCCGCGGCCTGCGCGACCCGAACCGCGACTTCACCCATGCGGCGCCGCATGTCGGCATCGACGATCGGAGAAGGCGCTTCTTCCAGCACCTTCTGATGGCGGCGCTGCAGCGAGCACTCGCGTTCGCCGAGGTAGACAATATTTCCGTGTTCGTCGGCGAGAACCTGCATCTCGATGTGCCTCGGATTGATGATCGCCTTCTCAATATAGACTTCGCTGTCGCCGAACGAGCGTTCAGCCTCGCTGCGAGCCGCCTCCAACGCGGACTTGAGTTGATCGGGAGCATGCACGTGTCGCATGCCTTTGCCTCCGCCGCCCGCAGCAGCCTTCAGCATCACCGGATAGCCGATTCTTGCGGCCACCTGCTCGGCCTGTTCGAGCGACTCCACGCCTCGCGACGTGCCTGGCACGAAGGGTACGCCGATCTTCTCCATGGCCTGGCGGGCGCGCGTCTTCGATCCCATGGCTTCCATGGCCGCCGCAGTCGGCCCGATGAATTTCACTCCAGCGTCGGCGCAGGCCTGAGCAAATTTCGCGTTCTCCGATAGGAAGCCATAGCCAGGATGGATTGCGTCTGCGCCGGATCGCCGGGCGACGTCGAGCATTTTGCCGATATTGAGATAAGACTCAGACGCCGCCGCTGCACCGATAGGGTAAGCCTCATCGGCCTTGCGTACATGCAGCGCAGTACGATCCACGTCCGAGTAGACCACCACCGCGGGAATTCCCATCTCCTGGCAGGCGCGCAGCACGCGCACTGCAATCTCGCCGCGATTGGCGATCAGAATTTTCTTGAACATGACTTTCTTTGAGATACTTAACGCCGAGCGATCTTCGATCATGATCGATCTGCGATCGGCGATTTGCCAACGCGCTGTTCAGACTACACGATTACGCAGGAAAACGCTGAGTTCGACATCACAAGCCAGGGGAAGTTTGTGCTTTCTCAGTTCGGCGGCAGTCGGGAGAAACTCACGGCGAAAGGCGCTTGTGGTTGCGCCGCCCCGGAGCCTGGATTCGCCGTGCGGCGACTGAAGCGGTAACGGAAGAGAGTCCAAATAGCCAACCAGCCGTCTGCGTAGCGAATTTTCTTGCCCTCGCCCGGGGAGCGCGGCGTGTAGGAAATCGGCACTTCCGCGATTCTTTCCCCGATGCGGCAAAGCTTCGCAGTCACTTCCGGGCAGAATTCGAAGCGCTGGCATCGTAAATCAATTTGCGCAATCAGGGATCGCCGGAAGACCTTGTAACACGTCGCCTCATCGTGGATGCCCGCGCCGTAGAGCAAATTTGTGAGATGTGTTAAAAGCTTCGCGCCCAGGAAAAACCGAAGGCCGCGATCAGGCCGATCCGGACGAACGCCGTAGACCACGTTTGCCTCGCACCGCTCGAGTGGTCGCAAAAGAGCGGGATAATCCTGGGGGTCGTATTCCAGATCCGAATCTTGAATCAGGACATATTCACCCTGAGCATACTGGAGAGCGGTACGAATAGCCGCACCTTTGCCGCAATTCTTTTGATGGAAGACGACGGTAACATCGTTTGCGGGCGGCATGGCTTGGAGCTTTTCGCGCGTGCCGTCGGTAGAACCATCGTCGACAATGATGATCTCTTTTCTGACGGGCGACGCCTGAATAGCGTGCAGAAGCTCACCCAGGTGCGCCACCTCGTTGTAGACGGGCACAATTATAGACACGTATCCGGCCCAACGCTCACTCGCTGGAAATGCGGCGGCGTCATTGCTGCGCGGCGATGCCCTCAAAGCTGTACCCATGCCTATACGGAAACCTGCTGGTTGCGAGCTGGGATCCTCTTTCTTCCTGGTGTTTTTAGCATAGTATCATCTGGAATCCGCAAGTTTAACTCCCTGTTCAGCGTGGTGCCTTAAAAAATGCCAGTGAACCGGACCGTAGTGAACCAGACCTGGCTGAATCAGGACGCTGGCGACACCCATTCTTCTTCGCGGCTTCAGACTTGGACCTCGCTCTCGATATGTATTCTCATTTTGCTGGCTGCAGTCGCTGCGGCGTTGCGCTTCCTGTTTCTTGCACGAAAGCCCTTCTGGTTTGATGAGTGTTTCAGCGTGGAAGTCGCCCGGCTGAGCGGGCACGACTTCGGTCGCTTGTTGTGGTGGCGCGAAGCTAACATGTCGCTGTATTACCTGCTGCTGCGGGGATGGCTGGACATAGGCTCAGCGCATGGCTACGCGGTCAGCCCTTTCTTTATTCGTAGCTTCTCCGTGTTGGCCTCGTTAGCCACATTGCCTGCCACCTTCTGGGTTGCGTGCAGGCTGTTTGACCAGCGCGTGGGTGTGATCGCTGTCGCGCTGATGAGCTGCAACGCGTACTCCATTCGTTACGCGCAGGAGGCGCGCAGCTATTCGCTGTTCGTGCTGTTAGCAACGCTCTCGAGTGGTTTCTTTATCGCGTATCTGCTCGAGCCGTCGCGGCGAAACCGCACAGGATACGTTCTGGCTAGCATTCTTGCCGTCTACGCTCACTTCTACGCGTTGCTGCTGGTGGCTGCGCAGTGGTTGTCAGTGCGAGGGTTAGCCGATAACCAACAGTCGGAGCGGCGTGTGCCGATTTCTCCGGGTATTCACCGGGCGTGGATTGCGATCGGGATCGCGGTGCTCCCCTTGCTGGCATTTGTCGCGAAGACGGGGGCGGGACCAATTCGCTGGATTCCAAAGCCCAGCGCACATACTCTGTTGGATTATTGGGAGCATCTCGCGGGAAACGCCGGACTGCCTCTACTGCTGCTCTACTCAGCCGCGTGTCTGGCTGCGATCCTGCCTCTACGAGGGCGCCTGTTCCGGGTCGCGGCCGATTGGGACGTTTGGCGAATCCAGTTCCTGCTGATCTGGCTATTTTTCCCGGTGGCTCTGATCGTGCTGCTCTCGTTGGCGCGACCAGTTTTTCTGGCACGATATTTCATCTTCTGCCTGCCTGCGCTGATCATTCTGGCGGCGGCTGGCGTGGCAAGTTTGCGGAGAACTTGGATGATGGCGGTTTGCCTCGCGGCCATGATCTGGTTTTCCTGGCAAGGAACCGTTTCTTATTACGATCACGACTTCGATCTGGAGCGCGATGGCTCGGAAGCGGCGGCGAACTACATTTACGATCACGCGCAGCCTGGCGACGCGATTCTGTTTCATATCGCCGAGGCGCGGATTCCATACGCATTTTTTGTTTCGCTTCGTGGCACGAAGGATTGGCAACACAAGGCCGCGTACGGGCTGGAAATTATCTTCCCACGCCACGGCGACAATCTCGATTACCGTGACGTTACCGGAAATCCGACGAGCGAATTCTTGCGCTCTGTGGCCGGAAAGTATCCCCGGATCTGGGTAGTGCTGATGAGCAACGGAGGTCCCGGCCACCCTGATGCAACGACGCTAACGCTGAGCCAGACGTTTGCCGAATCTTTCCCGCAAATCGCACACCTGCAATTTCCTCAGGTGGAGGTCAGACTCTACAGCAAACGTTAGCGTTGGAGCGGAGCTCCTGTCGGGGCCGAGCGTATGGCGTTCCTTCGACCGCAAAAGACACGATCTCAGGATGACCGGGCAAAAAATGGATATGCCTCCCACGCATTCGATGCGGAGAGGCATTTTGAGTCAATGCTGACAATCTCTATCTTAACTTTTTACTTTGGCTGATTCTTACTTTGGCTGATCCATGGTGATGCCCTGCTGTCCGGGCTGTTTTTCGGCTTTGGCCTTCTTGGTGAGCAGGGTCTGGTCAACCCAGTGATCGGCAGTTTTCAAATCTTCCTGGCGGGCAGCGAGGTCGTCGCATTCTACGTCCGCCTTTTCGCGGTACATCAGGTTTAGATACGCCATGGCATCGTCGTAGTCAGGGCGAAGCTGGATCGCTTTATTTAGGCTATCTATCCCTTCCGTGATAAGCGGTTCGTTCTTCGCCTTCAACTGGGAACAAACTGCTTTCTGATCTTTGTTCTTCGGATTCAGGTTCTCGTCGGGCTTCATGCCGAGTTTGGCGCGCTCTTCCATACGCGGCTGGTAGCAGGCCGTCCAATCGATAACGCCCACCGAATAGTACGGTTCGGGATCGTTGGGATCGAGATCACCCGCCATCCGGTAATATTTCTTGGCCTGGTCGAACTTCTTCATGTTCAAGTACAGATACGCGATTCCCTTAGCGGAATTTACTTTCTGATCGCGCGCGGAATTCATGTCGAGAACGTGCTGGTATTGTTCGATAGCCTGGTCCGCCATTTTGTTGTTATCGGGAGTATCGGCTCCAGGAATGTATTGTTGGGCGAAGGCCGTGGCCAGATACATCTTGGCATTAATTAAACTGGGATCCAGGGCGACAGCCTGTTGGAAGTGGTCGATGGCCTCTTCGTATTTGGCGTTCTTGTACGCCGTCACGCCTTTGTTGAGTTGGTCGCGGGCCCGCAGCTTGCTGCAGCCCACTGAAGATAACAGGGCAAACAAAGCGGCCGCCAATGTGAGCAGACGGATGGATTTATTCATTGCGGTATAAGTCTCCCTTGCCACAGCATCCTAGGCCCAAAGACTGTAAGTTGACAAGCGTCCAGCGGGCGGAAACTGACCCGTCTGCCGCAGGCATTCTTGCCCACGAGACTCTTTGGCGCCGCATGTACGCGGGCAGGAGCGCCCGCGCTACAGCAACATCCCAGCTTAAGCGTAGAGGTTTTAGCCGCCTGCCTCGATCTTCGCGGTAATCAAACCCACCTTGTCTACTCCAGCGGCATGCGCGATGTCAATCACGTTGGCGACATCGGCGAAGGGAATCGCATCGTCACCCTTCACGAACATGACTTTCTCGGCGCGGGTCTTGTAGATATCGGCGAGACGGCCTTGCAGGTTATCCCACGTGGCGTCTTCCTGGTTGATCTTGAGGCCGGGATCCTGGCCGGCGCCGCGATCGATCAACTGCACGACGATGGTACGGTCGGGCGTGTTGTTTTTGGGCGCGTTCGGCGGAGGCGGCTGGGGGACCAGCGCATCCAGACCTTTCGGCGTCAGAGGTGTGATCACCATGAAAATGATGAGCAACACCAGCAGCACGTCAATGAGCGGAGTAACGTTAATATTTGCGCTTTGGCCCCCGCCCGAGCCCATTGCCATACTCATGGTCGATCTCCTCTAAAGTTCTTTTACCCGAATTCTATTGCCCGCCCGTTGTAGGAGGCGTCGGCGGTGCGTTGGGAGTGCTCTTTCTCTGCTCGGTGAGCAAGCCCAGGTCGTCAACGCCCGCTGCGCGCACTCCGTCCACTACTTGAACCACATTGCCAAAGTGGGCGCGGGCATCGGCTTTTACGTAAACGCGCTTGTCGGTGCGATTCGTCAGGCGGTCCTTCACCTTGCCCGTCAGACTGTCCGGCGAGATCTTGTCGGCACCGAAATAGACGGTTCCATCGCGCATCACCGAGACCAGCAGCGCGTCTTCTTTGTCCGCATCCTGCATCGGCGTCGGATTGTTTACTTTGGCCATGTCCACGCTGATGCCCTTCTGCAACATGGGCGTGATCACCATAAAGATGATCAAGAGCACCAGCATTACGTCCACCATGGGAGTAACGTTGATGTCAGAGTTTACTTTGGCCCCTTCGTTTCGTTTGGCTAATGACATGACTTAATCTCTCCGTAAAACAGTCGCCAGTTCCCGGTAAAACTCTTTCGTTTGGGAAGGCCGGCGCTGGAAAGCTCCCAGCGCCGGACCGCAACTCATAACGGACTTCCGGCCCGAAGTACTAGGAGCGGCGAACGTCCCGGCGCTTCAGGAAGTAGTCGATCAGCTCGCTCGAAGAGTTGTCCATCTCCACATCGAAGGCTTCCACGCGTCCGGTGAGGTAGTTGAACATCATGACGGCAGGAATGGCGACCAGCAGCCCGAACGCGGTGGTTACCAGCGCTTCGGAAATACCGCCTGCGACTGCGCCCAGACCGGTAGCCTTCTGCTCGGAAATACCTTTGAAGGCGTTCAGAATGCCCATCACCGTGCCGAACAAACCCACGAATGGGGCCGTCGAACCGATGGTAGCCAGACCGCCCAAGCCGCGCTTCAGTTCGGCGTGGACGATGGCTTCGGTGCGCTCCAGAGCGCGCTTGGAAGCTTCAATGGTCTCGCCGGGGATCGCGCCGGGGCTATCCTGGTGAGCTTTGAATTCCATGAGGCCGGCGGTGACAACCTTGGCCAGATGGCTTTTCTTGTTGCGCTCGGCAACCTTGATGGCCTCGTCAATACGGCCATCGCGCAGGGCTCCAGCAACCGCCGGAGCAAAGGCGCGAGACTGTTTGCGCGCCGCGTTGTATGCCATGGCGCGATCGATCATGACCCCGATCGACCAGCCCGACATAATGAACAGGATGACGACCACGATCTTCGCGATGATACCCATCTGCTTCCATAGCGAAATCGGATCCCATCCCACCGCGCCACCCTCCTGCACAATCCAGGCGGCTACCCTAGGGACATGACTGAGAATTGCTGCTGCGAAATTAGCTGCGAACATGAGTTGCTTCCCTCCTTAAACCTTCTTAGACTTTGATGCGAGATCTAGACGTTGCAAAGCGTGATGGACACAAAGTTGTTCGTGCTGCTCAGCAAGCATTTTCCTGAAACGAAAGTACGGCGACCGCAACCCTGTAAGAGTTATAAAGGGCTCTCTCCCGGCCACCATTTTTAGGTGGGAAGGGGGAGGCCATAACGGGCAACACTTTCCTGACGCTACTTTCCTTTTGCTTCCAATTCCCGCCGGACTAGCCTCCAGACAGGGTAAAGTTGACCAACACTTCCGTATCCACCTCGACCGGTTCGCCATTGAGCAGATAAGGTTTGTACTTCCACTGCTTCACGGCGTCTATGGCCGCTGGAGCCAGCATTGGATGTCCGCTCACCAGTGTGAGGTTTTCAATCGAACCATCTTTGCTGATCACGGCCCTCAGCACAACCTGACCCTGAATGCGGGCCTGCCGGGCAAGCGGTGGGTAGTTGGGGTTAACCCGTCGGACCAAAAGGCCCGCGGAGACGCCCTGCGATACGCGCACACGCTGCGGGGTCGCGACTTTAGGCACAGCCACTGGCGTGGAACTAATAATGCCGCCAATTACGCCGCCCATCTGGCCACCCGGAATTCCTCCCGGAACGCCTCCGACTACGCCAGCCGTCGCCATCGACGGCGGTGGGGCCTCATCTTCCTTGATCATCTGAATCTTTTGAGGAATCTTGGTCGGGGTGCGCAGAGCCCCATTTACGATATCGGTCTGAATCTGCTTGACGATCTTTACCGGAGCGGCGGCGGGGGGTGGCGGCGGGGGTGGCGGCGGAGGGGCCACCAGGAAGGTCATAAGTTGTTGCTTGGGCAGAGCTTCGGTAAAAATAAGGGGCATCAGCACCATCAAGCCGATCAACCCTATTTCGAGGATGATCGCGAAGGTGGTGGTTCGTCCCCGCTTCGTCTTGAGTCTGCCGCCAGACTCCAGAAGGCTGTCTTCAAACATGAGATTTCTCCTACGTCAGAGCTTACGTAAACTTAGACACCGACGGCGTCCCCTTTGCTCCCAAATTCAGCGGCCTGACTCGGCGGTGCCACAGGATGCCGCCAAGTGCTTGCCAGGCACCGCCAACTCTCTACAAACACACACGTAACACAAAATCGTCTGCACTGCTATCGGGCCATTACCTGCCCTGGACGAGCGTTGCGGCCACCCTGCTTACTCTTGTTGATCCGCCAATCCTGGTAAGCGACCAGAATCGGCGCGGCGATGGCAATCGACGAATACGTCCCAATCAAGATGCCGATTACGAGCGCGAGGCTGAAGCCGCGAAGCACTTCGCCGCCGAACAAATAGAGTGCGAGTACGGTAAGGAAGGTTAAGCCTGCTGTCAAGATGGTTCGACTTAAAGTCTGGTTGATGCTCCGGTTCACAATGTCCGACAGCTTCTCGCGCCGCATGAGTTTAATGTTTTCGCGGATGCGGTCAAATACCACGATCGTGTCGTTATTAGAGTAACCAATCAAAGTGAGGATGGCGGCGATCACGGTCAGGGAAATATCTTTGTTGAGCAGCGAAAATGCACCCACTGTGATGAGCGTGTCGTGAAAGACAGTGACGACGGCCGCGATGCCGTATATCCATTCAAACCGGAAGCCCAGGTAAATCAGCATCCCCGCCAGCGAATATGCCGTCGCCAAGAGAGCCTGTTTACGCAACTGCGCGCCCACTTGGGGCCCGACGATTTCAACGTTGCGCACTCCGAAATCCGAAAGAAAAAAGCCGTCCGGTAGAGACGCCACAACTGCGGGATCGACCGGACCCTTGAGCTGATCGAAAGAACTCAGAACTCCGCCCAGCACTTTATCACGCGTATCCACAATTGCTTGGGCTTGTTGCGTATATTTCTGGTCAGCATCCGAGCCCAAATGCAGCGGATCTTTATCCATCAGATAATTCTTGATACCCAAAGAGCTGGCATTGTTGAGATCCGCTTTGCCGGCCGGCACATTAGTCTCAAGCGTGCTGATGATCTTATTCTTGCCATTGTCCAACGCCTGCTCGCTGGTTTCCTGCACGTCGAGATCAATCAGGACCTCGTTGTTCGAAGGAATATCGTACCTTTGAATCTTAGCGTTGTGCAGCCCGGCGCGATCCATCGCGGCTCGCAGAGCATTGTCATCCGGTGTATGCGAGAACTTCACGTACACCAGCGTTCCACCTCGGAAGTCCACTCCGTATGGGATGCCGTGCCACAACAACATAGAGAGCAAGCCCGCCACACTGAACACCAGTGAAAAAGCGAGGAAGTACCATTTCTTGCCTAAGAAATCGATGTTGGTATTGCGAAAGAACTCCACCAGGATGACCCCTTATTTTAGTAAGCTCTATTAATCGCTTCACATTACCGAGCAAAGCGAGGAACCTGCTGTTAGCCTGCCGCCGGGAAGCAGATTCCTCGCGCGATACAGCCGCGCTTCGGAATGACAACGCCGTTTTCTAATTCTCTTAAATGCTCAACGCTTCCCCGCGCTCCTTGCGGCTTAATATCCAGTCGAAGATGGTGCGCGAAACAAATACTGCCGTAAACAAGTTCGCCAGCAGACCGAAGGTGAGTGTAACCGCGAATCCCTTCACTGGCCCGGTGCCGAAGATAAACAGGATGGCTGCCGAGACAATGGTCGTGACGTGCGTATCTACGATCGTGATCCATGCATGGCTGAAGCCCTGATCCACCGCGGATGGTGGGGTTTTGCCGTTCCGCAACTCTTCGCGAATGCGCTCGAAGATCAGCACATTAGAGTCGACACCCATACCAACGGTTAGAATCACCCCGGCGATTCCCGGCAAGGTCAGTACCGCGTCGAAGTAACCCATGAATCCGAGCAGGATAATTAGATTCAGCAAGAGGGCGATGTCGGCATTAATGCCAGCCGCACGATAATAGATCAGCATGAAGATCAACACCGCCAGCATGCCGATGATTGCCGCATTTATGCCGTGTCGTATCGAATCGGTGCCAAGCGACGGCCCGACCGTGCGCTCTTCGAGATATTTAATTCCGGCAGGCAGCGCGCCCGAGCGCAGAATCATGGACAAATCCTTTGACTGCTGCTGATTCATGCTGCCGCCGCTGATTTCACCGTTGTCGCGAATGGCTTCCTTGATGTTTGCGACTTCCTGCACTTTGCCGTCGAGCACCACGCCCAGACTCTCGCCCACGTGGGCGGAAGTGAAGTTGTAGAAGCGCTGCCCACCCTCACCCGTAAGCTGGAAGCGCACGTTCGGCTGTCCATTCTGGTCGGTGCTGGGCTGCGCGTCCCGCAAGTCTTTCCCTCTCACGGCGGAGACTCGCGACACCAGATACCAGGCCTGTTGATCTGAGGGAGTTCCAGGAGCAGCGTGCCCCGGCAGCAGAATCGCATCCGCCGGCAAAACTCCTCCCTTATCTTGTAACGCAGCCTGTTCGCTCGGATAAGGTCCGCCCAAAACCTGCTTGATCTCAAGCATGGCGGTGGACTGCATGATGTCCTTCACGCGGCCGGGATCGTCCACGCCGGGCAATTGCACCAAAATCTGGTACTGTCCGAGTCCGTGCTCCTGGATGGTAGGTTCGCTCACTCCCAGCGCGTCGATGCGGTTGCGGATGGTTTCAATCGCCTGCGTCACCGCTTTGTTCTTCAAGTCGGAGAGCATCTGCGGCTTCATGGTTAGGGCGAAGCTATTCTCCGCCCCCGAACTCAGGTTGTACTCCGGCAACCGCTCAGAGACGATATCCAGCAGATCTTTTCGTCCCTCCGGCGGGACACCCTTCAGCACGACTTTGTCGGGACTGTTCTGCGGATCGGGCTTGGAAATATCCGCGAAGGCGATCTTGCGCTTATTGAGCTGCTCTTTGAGAATTTCCACCGCGTTATCGGAATCGATGTTGACCGCGTCATTGACCTGCACCTGCAGTATCAAGTGAGTTCCGCCTCGCAAATCCAGCCCCAGGTGAATGCGGTTGGTCATAGCCGCGAGCAGGCCCTGGCCGGAAAAGCTTTGCGGGATGCCGAAGATGCCAAACAGAAAAACGAGCAGGCATGCGACGATGACTGCCAATCTCCACGTAAGATTCTTATTCATATGAAAATAAAACTCAAAAATCAGGATGTGCGGCCATTATTTCGCTTTCGCTTCGTCTTCCGCGGTCGTGACCTGTGTGACGGACGCCTTGGTTACCTCCACTCGCAAATTGTCCGGAGGCACCCTCAGATGCAGGGAGTCATCCTTCAGAGCGATGATGGTTCCCCTCAGGCCGCCGCTGGTGGTCACTTTGTCGCCAGTCTTCAGCGAATCCAGCATCGCCGTCCACTTTTTTTGGCGGCGCTGCTGAGGAAGAATCAGCAAAAAATAAAAGATTGCAAAGATGAAGATGAGTGGGGCAACGCTTAACCAGCCCATTCCGCCGCCACCAGTTTGCATTGCCAACCAGAGTTGCATATTCATCAGACTATCTGAAAACAGCTGCGCTTACTGATGCTCGCCGCCGACCCGCGAACAACTCCCCACACTTGCACGCGCGGCAGCCCTGTCATTTCACGACGGGAGTAATCGGTTCCGGCCGGATCATCAGCGACTCAGGCGGATCCGGAAAGAGTCTTTATAGGCAAGGTCACGGCTTCGGTCGAGACCAGACGCTAGAAAGAAAACGGGACTCTTCCCCAAGTCGAATAGAATGACGCACCCGCCGCATAGTGTCAAGGTAGAAACTCAGGTTGTGCAGGGTATTCAAAACCTGAGCCAGCACTTCATTCGAAGCATAGAGGTGACGCAAATACGCGCGCGAATAGCGTCGGCAAACCCGGCAGCCGCAATTCGGATCGAGCGGCCCCTCATCCTGAGTATACCGCGCCTGCTTGATTGAAACCTTTCCTTCAGAGGTAAAAAGAAGTCCGTGGCGGGCCGCGCGAGTAGGCAGAACGCAATCCATCATATCGACGCCGAGGCTGGCGTATTCGACAATCTCCTCCGGTGTGCCCACTCCCATCAGATAGCGCGGTTTGTCGGCGGGAAGATGTTCAAGCGTAGCTTCGACGATCTCGCGAGTCCGCTCCCGCGGCTCGCCAACGCTCAGCCCTCCGATGGCGTAGCCAGGAAAGCCAATCTCGATGGTCCGCTCCGCGGATTCTTTCCTCAATTCCAAATCCATGCCGCCCTGGACAATGCCGAAGAGCGATTGAGTCTTCCCATTACATGTGGGGACAGCCGCCCCCGGCTGTCCTTCGGGCCGAAGGCCCGATTTCTCGCCGTCTAGTCGAGTGCCGCCTTCGACGCTAGGCGAGCTTCGCTCGCCAGGACAGCCGAGGGCGGCTGTCCCCACATGGACCTTGCTGGCCCACGGCGTCTCATGCTTATGCTCCTCAAAATACCTCTTGCTGCGCTCCGCCCAGCGCAGCGTCAATTCCATCGACGCCTTTGTGCGAGCGTGGTCGGCGGGATACTCTGTGCACTCATCGAACGCCATAATGACGTCGGCGCCGAGTCCGATCTGCGCCTCCATGGCGCTCTCGGGCGTAAAGAAGTGCGACGAGCCATCCAGATGCGAGCGGAAAGTCACCCCTTCTTCGGTGACTTTGCGGAGCTCGTTCAGGCTGAAAACCTGGAAGCCCCCGGAGTCGGTGAGGATCGCCCGCGGCCACGCCATGAAGCCATGCAATCCGCCGAGTTTGCGGACGGTTTCGACTCCGGGACGCAAGTACAAGTGATAGGTATTGCCGAGCAGGATCTGGACTCCGAGTTCCTCGAGAACATCCTGCGCAACGCTTTTGACCGTGGCTGCCGTGCCCACAGGCATGAATACAGGGGTTTCGACCTCGCCGTGCGGGGCGAGCAATCGGCCGGCGCGCGCCGCGCCTGCCCGGGCCTCGATTTGGAACTCAATGGGCATTTGTTTTGCGTAGTCGCCCTGCGATTGTAGCAACTGTCCAGAAGCCCGTGAGCGAGACCGCGAAGCACCCGATTGTACCTGTTCAAAATTGACCATTCTGCTCTTGGAAAGCTTCGTATTGTTAAACCAACAGATGCTCGCGCGAAGGGCCGAATGAATTCGCCAGACCTTGGCAAGTCAAGAGTGCGGTCAGAGCCGATGAAGTAGGAGTAAACAAGATCATGGCACCGCTCCTGCACGACGCCATCCCCGCAGAAGCAAACCTTACTCCTCGCCGGCTGGTCCGCCCACTCATCGCTCCGGCGTGGCATACGATTTTGTTCATCGCGATTTTTGTAGGGCTGTCCATCGCTGGCGGTTTTTTTCAGCACGCCGCAAAGCAGCATCCGCATGCCACAGCCACAGCGCCGAACGGCAAGGTCGTAACAGGTTACATTTCTGTGACGGTGTTTGAATGGCTTCTTGTGCTCTATGTCCGCATGGGCGTGTACAAGCGCGGAGTTCGAGTACGCGATCTGATCGGCGGCCGATGGGCTACGCCAAAAGCAGTGATGGTTGACATCGCTTTGGGCGCAGGGCTTTGGGCACTATGGATCGGATTAATGAGCAGTCATGTTCTGGGCGGCGGAACGAACGCCGCACAGGGACTGCTTCCCCAAGGAATTCTTCAGAGCATGACGTGGATACCGGTTGCCCTCTCGGCAGGATTTTGCGAGGAACTCGCCTTTCGCGGCTATCTACAGAAGCAATTTCAAGCGATCACGGGAAGCGCCGGTTGGGCGGTCCTTATCCAGGCAATTATATTCGGCATCGGCCACCTCTACGAGGGGGTGGGTCCGGTCGCAAGAATCACGCTGTTCGGCGTCCTGTTCGGACTACTCGCTCTATGGCGGAAAAGCTTGAGAGCGGGGATGATCGCGCACGCGTGGTCTGACATTTTTGGGGTAATTATTTTCCGCGGTGCGTAGCAGTTGACACCGATCAGCATAAGCCGGGATGTAAGAGATTTCCCGACCGCCGTGTGCCGCTGACCTCAGCTACTGACCTGTAGTGACCTGCAACGCCACCAGTTCGCCGCGGACACGGCCATCTTTCAGAATTAACCTGCCTACGCTTACGGGAAGTTTGAAGCGTCGCGGCCCCGCGCTGCCGGGATTGAAATAGAGCACGCCGTCGCGGGTCTCCTGTTTCGGAACATGGCTGTGGCCACTGACTACCACAGAAAATCCAGCGGCTCTGGGCTTGAGGTCCAACTGCGCTAGATCGTGAAGTACGTAAATGGAAGCGCCGCCCAACTCAAGCACTTCGGTTTCCGGCAACTTCCTGGCCCAGGCCCCTTTATCGACATTGCCTCGTATCGCTGTTAGAGGAGCGATTGCCGAAAGCGCAGCAAGGATTTCCGGTCCACCGACATCGCCGGCATGGATGATATGTTGCGATCCGCGCAGGGCCTCGATTGCCTCAGGCCGCAGCAGGCCGTGTGTGTCGGAGACGACGCCGATCAGGATGGCAGTTCTCAGTTCTCAGTACATGGGTACTGGGTGCTCACTTCGTCTTCATCTTCTCGAGAAGCTTCCCGATACTCACGATCGCACGCCCCACCCTTCCGCGGCCGATTTCTTGAACATCGTCCCATGCAGATACACGCAGGGTATAGAAACGGCCATCAAAAGATTCGAGTTCCGCCCTGGCCTTGATATTCGCGCCGACGCCGCTAGCCGCGCGGTGCTCGATGTTGATCGAAGTTCCCACAGAAATCTCGTCGCCCTCGCAGTAGGGCTGCAGCGCGAGAAAGCCCGCGGTCTCCATCAGACGGATCATGTCAGGCGTGGAATAAACAGGAGGCAGTTCGGGATGATGAGAAGCCAGCGTGTGTTTAAACTCGACAGTCTCCTGCGCCTCACTTCGCATACCGATGGGAACATCTCTCGCCATATCTAGTCTCTCGTCCTGCTTTCTTAGATTCTCGCAAACGAAAAGCCAACGATCCCGTGCGACGCTACTATAACGCAAGGCTCGGCGACAGAAAGTGGGTAGTGGTGCACTTTGACTGTCATCCTGCGCAAGCGTTTTTTGCGCGGCAAAGGATCTGGGCGATCCGCGCGAAGCGTCGCGTACTTTGCGACGCAATAATCGCGCGTTTGAATCGCTTCCTTCTCAAAGTGCACCACTGCCAGAAAGTGATGGGGATCACCATTGCCTCGCAACTTGTTAGAATGAAAGGCAGACGTGTTGCTCCCAAGATTTCAAAGATGACCTTCACTGAACAGTTCGACATAGTCGTCGTCGGCGCTGGCCATGCCGGATGCGAAGCCGCAATGGCTGCGGCGCGCATGGGCATGAAGACCGCGCTCTACACGCTCAACGTCGACTTGATTGCGCAGATGTCGTGCAACCCAGCGATCGGTGGCATTGCGAAGGGGCATCTGGTTCGCGAGGTGGACGCACTCGGCGGCATCATGGGCGAGATCACCGACGCGGTGGGCATCCAGTTTCGCCTTTTGAACACGTCGCGTGGTCCCGCCGTGTGGTCGCCGCGGGCGCAGTGCGACAAGCAAGCCTACCGGCTCAAGATGCGCGAGGTCCTGGAGTCGCAGCCGAACCTGAAGATCAAGCAGGCGGAAGTGGCAAGTCTGATCGTCGAAGACGGTCAGACTTGCCATCCTGAGCAAAGCGAAGGATCTCCCGCGCCCCGGCGGGTGCTGGGTGTCAAGCTTCGCGACGGCCGCACCGTGGGCGCGCAAGCCGTCATCATCACCACCGGAACGTTTCTCAATGGCCTGATTCATTGCGGCGAGCAGCAATATCCTGCGGGACGCTCCGGAGAACCGAACGCCGTCCTGCTCGGCGAAGCGCTGAAGAAGCTCGGCCTGCGTGGTTGCCGCCTCAAGACCGGAACACCGCCGCGCCTGGACGGACGCACGATCGACTGGTCCCGGTTCGCGGTGCAGCCGGGAGACGACGATCCCACGCCTTTCAGCTTCCGCACCAGGCGCGTGGCCCATCACGACTCGCAAGTTCCCTGCTACATCGCCTGGACTACGCCCGAGACACATCGCATAATTCGCGAAAACGTTCACCGTTCCCCAATGTACAGCGGGCAAATCCAATCGATCGGTCCGCGCTACTGCCCGTCCATCGAAGACAAGATCGTCAAATTTCCCGACAAGGAAATGCATCAGCTTTACCTTGAACCCGAAGGCCTGAACACGCACGAAATCTACGTCAACGGCATGAGCACGTCGCTGCCGGTGGAAGTGCAAGTGGAGATTTTGAAATCGATTCCCGGCCTTGAAAACGCGGAGATGCTGCGGCCGGGCTATGCCATTGAGTACGACTCGATCGATCCCACCGAGCTGCAACGTACTCTGGAAACGAAAAAGATCGCAGGGCTGTTTCTGGGCGGCCAGATCAACGGCACCTCTGGCTATGAAGAGGCCGCCTGCCAGGGCCTGATGGCGGGCATCAACGCGGCCTTGCAAGTGAAGGGACAACCGCCGCTGATCCTCGATCGCACCGAAGCTTACACCGCGATTCTCATCGACGATCTCATTTCCAAAGGCACCAACGAGCCTTACCGGATGTTTACCTCGCGCGCGGAATTCCGCCTGCACCTGCGTATCGACAATGCCGATCGCCGCCTCACACCGCATGGCCGACGCGTGGGATTGATTTCCGACAATGCCTGGGAAGATTTTCAAACCAAGCAGCAAAGGCTACAGCAGGTGAGGATGTTACTGGAGCGCACCAGACTAACCGTTTCAATGTTGGAAAGTATGAATTCCTGTCATTCCGGGAAGCAAAACGACGAGGAACCTGCTGATGCCTCCAGCGCGCCCGCCGTCGTCAGTCAGTGGGAATCGGTAGTCGGCCAGACTTGCGCGCAGTTGCTGAAGCGGCCAGAGATCACCATCGAGCATATGGCTCCGGTTTTGCGTCCGCTGGATCCTGTTTTCTTTTCTAGAGAAAAAGAAACAATCCGCGAGAATCCGCGTAAATCCGTGGCAGAGCTTTCTTCCGAAATTCGCAACGAACTCAAATCCGTGGAAACTGAAATAAAGTACGAAGGCTATCTGCTGCAACAACAGCGCGCCATCGAGCGCATGAAGAAGTCAGAACAGCGGTCAATTCCGGAGTGGTTCGAGTATCGATCCGTCAGCGGCCTCTCGCGTGAGGTGCAGGAAAAGCTCACTCATGTACAACCACGTACGCTCGCGCAGGCCTCTCGTATCCCCGGAGTAACCCCGGCAGCGGTGTCGTTGGTTAATGTGTACATCGAAATCCAAGCCCGGCGCCGGGAACAGGCCGCGGCGCTCTAGCGGGCTGGCGCGCGACCGAAATTTAACGCTACGTTAACAATCAAATTTTACGTAGGAGTTAATATCTCCGGCATGCCGCAAGAGTCCCTCCGCATTGAAGACCAGCCCGGAAGCCAACCAGGAAAACGCATTCTTCGCCTCGACGGGGCCCTGGTAATGCCCACAGTGTTTCAATTTCAAGCCACGGTGCGCGCCGATACTTCGCGCTCGCTGATCATCGATTTCACCAACGTGTCTTATGTGGATTCCGCGGGCATCGGGGCGCTGGTCGGAGCGTATGTGACGCGACAGCATGGCGGGCGGAGCCTGGCGCTGGTGGGGGTGAGCGAGCGCATCCACAATGCGCTGAAGGTCACCCACGTCGAGCAATTCTTCCGCTTCTTTGATTCCGTCAGCGCGGCCGAACAAGCGCCGTCCACCTGACGGCCGGTTTCCGCAGACACGCCAGAAGTCCACAGTTTGGTAAACTAAACGCAAACACGCAAGCCGACGTAGCTCAGTTGGTAGAGCAGCCGATTCGTAATCGGCAGGTCAGCGGTTCAAGTCCGCTCGTCGGCTCCACCTTAACCCCTTGTAGCTTAATCAGTTCACGAGTTGCCCGCTGGCGCTGGAAGCCATTTTTGATGCCCCATCGCTGCCGGAAGGTTCTGAGCCTCCGATTGGGTAATGACAGCTCATAGCGAGTTGTTGCGAAGTCCTATGCGCCGGGAAAAGCCTGCAAGACACGGTTGAGAAGAGTCCTGACTCTGTCCCGTGTCTGATCATTGAGATTCACTGCTCCTCGCGACTGTTCCTCGGAAAACCGTCTAGCAAGCAGAACTTTATCGATGCGCTGGCGTTTGATGGCGTTTGTCGGCCTTTCTTCTTGGTTGATGGTTAATGCCGGATCAAATGAAGTGAGTAAGAGTCTAAAATCTTCTTCTGAAAAAAGATCTTCGATTCCAACTGCTTGCTCGGGTTGAATTGCCCGCTTTTCGGAGACGCCAAGTTCTCGCGTGAGCTTATCCCGAGCGGCGTTACCGTTTGGATCACGATCCAGCAACGCTGCAAATTCGATACCCCAGCCGATGAAGAGGGAAGCCAAGGTCACTACTGACGGAGCCCCCGCAGCCGGAAATATGTGTATCTGTTCGATAAAATGCGGATCAATCAGCCGACTCCAAGCTGAAAGATAGTAGTGATCGACAATTCCTTCGACAACTAAGTTCCTGTCCCTGATGAAACCAATCGCCTCGCGAATATCCATTCCAATCGCGGACAGAATGGGAGAGAGCGTGTCGGAGAATTCTGGTCCGCGTAACAACGGATGAGTCAGGCGATCAAGTATTACAGTTCCGGTTTCCGGCGTTTTCGCAACGACGCGGAGCCTGTGCAACTTGTCAGATGATGGAATTAGAAAAGGACTGTGGCTGGAATATATGATCTGATCTTTCTTCGATAGGCGGCCCTCAAGGAGATGGAGAACGTCTTTCTGTGTCCTCAGTTGAGAATTTCTCGATGACTTCGAGGTCTAGACCGGATAGGACTATATAGTCCTCAACAGCGCGGGGAACTGTTGACCCAGGCGAAGCAGCGCCGGACTTTTTCTTTCCTGCTTGGGCTGCGGTTTGTAGAACAGAAACATCTACGGTGCGGGGAAGCGTATCTCCGAATGACTCGAAGTAGACGAAAAGAGGCCAATTCGAATGTAGCGCCGATGCGAATGAGGATGACGAGGCCATATGACGCTTTGTTGGGTGCTCGACATCTGTCTCTTCTTTTGTCTCTTCGTTTGTCTCTTCTTCTGTCTCTGCTGCTGCTACTCCCTCTTCTTGTCCTTCTTCCGCTTCCGGTGGTGGCGTGGAGTTCGTTTTTGCTCCATCGCCAGCTTTCCACAATTGCTGTAACTCGGCACGAAGGTCAAATGTGCCAGACGGAAGATCTCTGACTACCCAGACATAGCCGTCCTCGATGATCTTCGCACGTGCGTCGCTTGGAATTTCCCATTCTTCTTCCTTTAGGATTTCGTCCAATTCCTCCTGATCGATAGAAAACTTGACAGCCACTCGGGGGTTTGCCGAATCAAGCCTTCCGTCAGGTGTGTAATCCGGCGTACGCGGCTTAGCATCGACCTTCAAATCAAAGTCTCTCAAAGCCTGAAGGATCGCTGTCTTCCCGGATTCGTTTTGGCCCGCAAGGACCGTAATATTGTCGGCAGATAGTAGGCACTCGCTGGAATCCGTGATCGACTTGAAGTCCCAAATTCTGAATGCGATTACTTTCAATCGGGTTCCTCCGGTCCGAGAACACCAGGATTCTACCTCCAAACCCGACCACTTGGGTGGTAAGCGATGCCCCGTAAGATGCCCCGAAACTGCCTAATGAGGTAACTTGGCGTACTCTCGCGTGCTGAAGCACTACTGAAAAGACAAGGGGTTACGGTGGATGCCGTCCCTGCATAGAGTTCGTAATCGGCAGGTCAGCGGTTCAAGTCCGCTCGTCGGCTCCAGATTTCAATCACTCACCGCCGTTTATCACTGTGCCTTCTACTCGTTGCAACGTGGTTTGTGACGTAGATTTCTCTGATCGATTGATGAGAAATCGAGGCAGCCGCGGTCGGCGCAGGGGTTACACTCACGTCTACGTTGCACCGGTCGACCAGCAAGCCTTGGTGACGGCACAAGGAACGCAGATCTTACCCAGGTAGTCCAATGCGGCGCAGAAGGTTTTGGAAGCGCGCGTCGGAGCGGAGTGGATCGAAGCCCGGTCGCAATAACACGCCTGGGTTAAATCGCTCTTCGTAGCCTTTTTCAAGCCAGTTCATGGCCTGGTCCGTCTCGCCGAGAGATACATAGACTATGGCGATCTCGGGAGCATTCGAATAAGCCGAGTTTGAGCGCTTCTTCAGATCGCCCAACAGTTTTTCTGCTTCGTTCCGCTTGCCGGATGCGACGTAGGCGCGAGCGAGATTAGCTATGCATGTCGGGCTGTCACCCGAGAGCTGGACAGCTTTTTTCAGTTCTGTGACTGCTTCATCGTACATCTGTTCTTGAAGATATGCCTGGGCGAGTTGATTATGTGCAAGAGCGAAATTAGGATCCATCTCGATCGTTTTGCGGCTTTGTGCTATGGATTCGTCGTAGTGGTGGGCGAGCACAAGAAGCTCTGCCAGATCGGCGTCAATAATAAGAGACAGCGGGTCCAGGTTTTGCGCTTTCTTCATTTCCGCAATTGCTTCGTCAAATCGGCCCAACAGGCTCAAGTGCCAAGCATACCAATGGTGAGCAGTAGCGTAGCCTGGACTTAGTTCAATAGCCCGCTGAAATTCTTTCCCGGCAGAGTCAAAATCCCAGTCGAAACCATCCAGGACGAATGCAAGCGAGTTGTGGGCTTCGCCGAGCGAGTTGTCCAATTCCAGAGCCTTGATCGCCGCTGCCTTCGCTTTGGGGAACGCTTCCTTGGGGGGCATCACTGCGTACTGCCAGTCTCCCAGCAGAGCATAAGTGTCGGATAAGCCTGAATAAGCTTGGGCGTATGTCGGATCCTCTTCGATTGCCTGCTTGAAATAAGCCAGGGCGACCTTCAAACCATCCCGCGTTCGCTTGTTCCAGAAGTAGCGCCCTTTAAGATAAGACTCGTAGGCTTCCGGGTTAAGAACCTTTGCGTTTTTGAGGGCAGCTTGTTCCTGCGGAGTTAAGTTGATCCGAATTTGATCTGCAATGGCGCTAGCCACCCTGTTCTGGAGAGCCAGAGTATCCCGCAACTCACCCTCATAGCTCTGGGACCATAAATGCTTGTCCGTAGAAGCCTCGATCAACTGCGCCGTGATGCGGACCTGGTCGCCGGAGCGAAGCACGGTGCCTTCTACCACTGCATCCACGTTCAGCTCACGAGCGATCTGCGGCAGTGGCTGGCGCGCTCCTTTGTATACCATTACGGAGGTGCGGGAGATTACGCGTAAAGCGCTGATCTGCGCCAAGTCAGTGATCAACTCATCCGTCATGCCGTCAGCGAAGTAATTCTGTGAAGCGTCGCCAGAAAGATTTTCCAGTGGAAGCACCGCTATGGATCGGATGCCGGTGGGCGCAGAGGCCCGCGAACGAAATAGCCAAACGGAGAGAATCGCCAAACTAATGATAATGACGAGCGCCAAGGCGCCGATGATCCTGCGCGTCAGCCTCAGCCGGCGTTGAGGCGCAACCGTCAACCCGGCGCCTTGGATCTTGTGCCCAGGGTCTGTAGCCGGCAGATCTCCAGCCACAGGTTCTTGCCTTTTTGGGCGGGCGTCTGTATCGACAACCGACACGTCCGCGACAAAGCGATAGCCACGTTTCGGAAGAGTCTCAATGAATCGAGGATTCTCAGCCGAGTCTCCCAAGGCGCTCCGCAGCTTCCCGATCGCGATATTGAGCGCCTGATCGAAATCACCGAAACTTTCGCTGGGCCAGACTCGGCTGCGCAATTCCTCCCGAGTGACAACTTCCCCCGGATGCTCCAGCAAGATCTCCAGCAGTTTCAGCGGCTGCTGCTGCACTCTGATTCTCAAACCCGCTTTTCGCACTTCGCCGGACTGGAGAGACACCTCGTAGGTTCCGAATCGCACGACGGAGTTGGGCCGAAGGGATTCCATAGCGCATTTGGGCTCGCATGAGTCTAGCACTTCGGTCGTAGAAACTTCCCGACTCAGGATATATGCGGCGCTAACTCATTAGCCAACAATTATTTAGCAAGCAATGTGTTGGATATGTGGAAAAAGCCCTCAGTTAATTGACGCGGGAAGACTGACGCGTCACAGTGGGCCGCGACCAAGGTTCGAGCTGATTTAGGAGAAGGCAAATGAGTCGTATTGAACTTGGCTCACCAGGGGTGGTCCGATTTGACGCTTCGCGCTCCCATGACGATCAACCCCTGGCTGGGTTTGAAGAGTTAGCCATGCCCCTCTTCGATGCCCTTTATAACTTCGCGCGCTGGCTGGTCCACAATTCGAACGATGCGGAGGATCTCGTACAGGAGACCTATCTCAAGGCTTTACGCAGTTTCGCATCGTTTCAGTCAGGCACCAATTTCCGGGCCTGGATATTTCAAATCCTAAGGAACACCTTTTTAAGTTCGTGCTCAAAACTCGAGCGGCGCATGACCGTTGCGATGGACACGGAAGAGGACGGACCTGAACTGTCCGTTGATACGGTAACTCCCGAAACGATTCTAATGAATCGCTCGAATTCCCACTTGCTGCAGCGCGCCATCGACGATCTGCCGGTGCATTACCGGGAGACCCTCCTTCTTTGTGAAGTGGAAGAAATGTCGTATCAGGAGATCGCGGAAATATTGACGATCCCGATGGGAACCGTGATGTCACGTCTAGCTAGAGCGCGGAAGGCAGTTCGCGAGTCACTTCTTAGCGCTCCCGGTGCACCACAATCGAGAGACTTGTCTTTTCACATCGAGGCGCTCTAGGAAAGGAAAGCTTATGGCAGCCACCACCTTGGCAGCAACCTTGAAGACTCCAATATTCGAACTGCAATCGGGTCCGACGGAGCGGATTTTGGTCATCGAGCACGATGGCGCGCTGCGAAAGATCCTGCGACGACTTTTCTCCTCTGAAGGATATGAGGTCGATGTTGTCGCCGATGCGGTCTGTGGTTTGGAGAGACTTCGTCAAGGATTGCCAGCCGCAATGATCCTCGATCTGCCGCGCCCAGGATCTTCAGGGTATGATCTTTGCAAGAAAATTGCGGATTGGATTCCAGGCTTGCCCCTGGTGATTCTTAGCGGGAGTGTGGATGTTGCGGACAAGGTCCTTCTGCTGGAAATGGGTGCCGACGATTATGTGACCATACCCTTCAGCCCACGGGAACTCGTTGCGCGTTTGCGCGCGTTAATCAGGCGTGCGTCGCGCTTGAGTCCGGAGAACGCAGACGTATATGTCTTTGCGGACGTGAAGGTGGATTTTTTCAAGACCGAGATCACTCGCCGCGGCGAGAAAATCACAGTTACTCCAAAGGAATTTAAGACACTTGAATTCCTGACAAAGAATGCCCAACGCGTGATCTCGCGGGACGAACTTCTCGATAAAGTTTGGGGGTACCAGCACTACCCTTGTACGCGGACGGTGGATAACCACATGCTGAGGCTACGACAGAAACTCGAGAGCAACCCTTCACACCCGTTACACTTTCTCACAGTACACGGTCGGGGCTATAAGTTTTTGCCGTAGGGCATTCTGGCGCATTCCGTGGGTGGGTTCATCCTGCTGGAACCAATGCCCCACCAATCCGCGGGAGCCACGCACTTCCTCGGAAGACTAGCGATCGTAAACTGCCGTCCTCACTCTCCCTCAAACACAAAGGTCTCTTCTTCGGCGACCAAGAAAATCGGCGCGCCGCCGGAGGAGATCGCCACTGCATTTGCGATCGTTTGTTTGCCGCCGTCCGAAGCGGCGCAGGCTTGCAGAGCCTCTATGGTTGGGAAATGGATCTCTGCAATGCGATGGAAAGGCGGCGCACCTTGCGGCGAACCAGCTATTTTGCTCGCCACAATCTTGGTCTTGCCGGCCAACTTCTCGACGGCCATGGGCACATGTTGGTTCTGGTACACGTGCTCGAAGGATTCGGTGTCTTTGGGACAAGGGTAAATTACGATCAACTTAGCGCCAGCCATTTCAATCTCCTTGAGATAAAACTGTCCATATCCGTGAATACTCGATAGCTTCGAAATTGCTTTTCAACTTTAAGACAAGAATCTGTGAGTTGCGATGGCGACACCGCAACTCACAGGAGGAGTTTGTGGAAGTTAGAACGCCGCTATTCCGTTGAAACCGCTGAGTGGCGAGACGCCACTGGCAGACCCAACATTAAGCAGCGTCCCATCTTTCTGGACGGCGAAAATACCAATGGCCCCAGCCGCGGAGTTCAGAGTGTAGATGAACTTGCCGTCGGAACTGACCGCGATATCGAGGTTGCCAGACCCCTCAGGATTCGCACCGACAACCGTTCCTGGCAACGCGGTCAATGCCCCAGTGTTCGCGATGGCGAAGCCCGAGATGGTCGACGAGCCGGCATTGGACACGTAAACGAACCTGCCGTCAGGGGTAACCACATTCCAGCAGTTCGCGGCTCCTAATGTCGGAACACTGGTGCTGATTGGAGATAGGGTGCCATTTGCGGCGACCTCGTAGGATGAGATGGCCGAGCCGTTGGGCACTCCAGAAGGACCGGTCTCGGATACCAGTGCCGCTCCGTCCGGAGCGAAACTCACAGAGAATGCGCCAGGGCCTGCACTCGGGTTCTCCACGATAGGAGACAAAGTGCGGTCACCTTGGACGGCGAACACGTCAATGAGGTTGGTCAAACGCTCGACCACAACCAGAAACCTGCCGTCGGGACTAAATGCTAACCCTCCTGCACCCGAAGTATTGGTGGAAAGAAAGCGAGTGGAATTGGGGATTTGCTTGAGTGTGCCATTGTTCAATATGAAACCAACGACATTGCTGCTGCCGCCTACGTTGACCACATACACAAGATTTCCGTGCTGGGCCACTGCATTCGGTTCGCTGCCGCCGGAGATCACTTTGTCCACCAGCGATAAATTGGAGCCGTGAACGCTAAACACGGAGATACTGCCGCTGCCGGCATTCACTGCGAACAGCAGCGAGTGATCCTCGCTGAGTCGTAGCGACCCCTGAGATTCCAACGGATCGTTATTCCCACCGCTTCCCCGGCCGCCGGTTGCGAATCTGCCGCCTTCTTGCAATGTGCCGTCAGTAGCACGACGGTATGCGATCACTTCATTCTTGTCGATCGCGTTGGTCATAACGAACACAGCGCCTGCACTGTGCGTATCTCCCTCTTGTGCTTTGCTAAGCCCTGGCGAAGCCAAACCAATAGCGAGTCCGGCCATGAATAGCGTGCGAATTACCTTACCCATTCCATTAGCTCCCACAGTTTGAGTCGCATGCCACCTGATCAATGAGGCAACCGAAAGCAATTAGTCCTTTGCCAATAGTTCAAGCGGAGCGCGGTAATGAGACTAAAGTGGCCTGAGAAAAGTTACAGAGTGCGCGCGATTAAGTGCGCGGGGCACTGTACTACACCTGCACGGGGGCAGGGGACAACGAATATGCTGAGGCTACGACACAGACGAGGGGCGGAGCTTCGCTGCAACGGAAGGCCAGCTTCCGCCTATTGGATTTGGAAGGGGAAATCCCGTAGGTCGGCACAAGGCAATAGAGTCATGGACAATCAAATCTATGACGCTGCCTTAAACAATTTCGCCAGATTCTCGATATCCACGGCACTGGCATCGCCAACCACGAAATAGCGAAGCCCCCCTTGAGTCCATGTTTCCATGTTGAACGTCAGTTGCTTGGGCGAGAGAGGATCTCTGTCCAACCTGGCTGGCAACGACCGTTCCTGAAATATGAACACGGAAATGTGATGCTTCCGCGCGTCGTAAATGAGATGTGCACCCGGCGTTTGATCAAGATAGGTCATCCGGCCGCCAAGCAGAGAGAACTCGGAGTTCTGGAGTTCCGGCAAATTGAACGCGAAGGGGATTTTTCCCTGGAACCAGGGCTTCACTGTGTGTCGATCGGTGGAAATCACATCCACCGGAGATGAGCTGGCGAGAGCCGCCACGTGCAAGTCTGCGATCTCGCTGAAAACCTGATCTCTGCCGGATCGAGTTCCCAGATAAACCGAAGTCAACGTCCCGACAACGAGAATGACGGCTGCCGCCGCAGCAAACGTCCATCCCAGACGGAAACTGCGCCGCGGTTTTGCGGCAATCTTCTGTTGCATCCGCTTCCGGAACTCAGCACTGGGCGTGTAACGTTTTCCAGCGACTTGAATCGCGCGTTTCATCTGTACGCGCGTAAGCGCATCCGCCGAGCAAGAGGGGCAGCCGCGCACGTGAGCGTCGAAGGTCCGCATCTCCCCCTCTGGAACCTCACCGTCGAGGTAAGTGTCAAGTTTTGCCTTCCAGGACTCACAAACCATAGGTCACCATTTTAGTTCACCCTTTCTGCAAACTGTTGCTGTAGGCCACCGCGTAGGGCTTTTCTGGCACGGGACAAACGCGACATCACCGTACCCATCGGAATGTCGAGAGCGGAAGAGATTTCCTGATAAGACATTTCTTCGACTTCACACAACAGCAGGATCTCGCGAAAGGCGACTGGCAGTCCCTCCAGGGCCTGCCGCACGAGCTGCTCATCCGAACGCAGCAGCAGGATGGTCTCCGGCGTTTCCTTGACTGCGGGCAAGGCTTCCTCTTCGTCCTCAGGATCGAGCGGCACGGTAACGGTCGCCTCTAGCCCGGTACGGGAGGTCAGAAAAGCATTCCGCAGGATTTTGTAGATCCAGGCGCGAAAATTCGTGCCCAGCTGGAACGAGGAAAAACCCTTAAGCGCCTTGGCATAAGTCTCCTGCACAAGATCCTCGGCTTCTTGTCGGTCATGTGTCAGCCAGCAGGCAAAGTTATAGAGCCGCTCGAAGTGAGGCATAGCTAACTGCTCGAACGACTCCGATGGCAGGTTCTCTCCGACATCCACACAAGGGTAAACCAGCGGACGGGCGTTTTATTCCCATGGCCACAGAAAAAATACCGCGGAATAAAACCGAGGGCCGTCGGTTCTGCACAACGAGTCAGAGAGCGAACTGGAGTCACCTAGGGAATTGCTGGTGCGGAAGAACCACGCGCTCTTTAGCGGTTCCTTTAGGAGGAACAAAATGAAAAACAGTCTGAGGATATTTGGCTTGGCGCTGTGCGTGCTGCCGATGTACTTGCATGCCGGAAAAGGACAAGATCTGAAACCGGCCTATCAACCCGCCCAAGAGCAGAACACAGGATCTGAAGAACCTATTCCGGCGGGCACCATTCTTCCCGTCAGCTTGAATTCCACATTGCGCTCGGACAAGAGCGGGAAGGGAGCCGCTATCACCGCGACTGTCATGCAGGACGTGCCCCTGGGCAGGGGAGAAACGCTAAGTAAAGGATCCAGGCTGACAGGCCATGTGGTCGAAGCCATCACTCCAGGAAATGGATCTGACGAATCAAAGATCTCATTTCAATTCGACCAGGTCCAACTGGGCAAGCTGACCATCCCGATTACCATCACCCTGCGAGCAGTGGCGTCGAGGTCTGCGGTACTTGCTGCGACCCCTGAGCTAACCTCACCCGATTATGTCGACGATCAAGTTCAAATCGGGGGCGACCAGATTTCCTACGGCGAAGGTGGGCCAGTAGTGGTGGGAGAGCAGGTCGTGGGGACATATACCAGTCAAGGCGTGCTCGCCTATGTGGACCAGGATTCGGGCACCCCAAGTGAGGGCACGATCGATGGCGATGCTCGTCCGCAAGCGTTTTGGCTTTTCTCAGTGAATGCCAGCGGCGCATATGGATTTGGCGACCTGAAAATCCTCCACTCCGGACGCACCGAACCGTTTGGTGCAGTCACTTTGGCCTCCAACCGGAAGACGCTGAAAGTCGACAAGGGCAGCGCGATGCTCTTGCGCGTGGATGGCAGCGGGCCCGAGGAGGCACAGGCTCGTACAACTCCTTCGCGAGAAACAGGGCAATAACGAGTTGCGCGTAAAGCGGATTTGGCTTCGTCAAGCCAGATCCGTTCGCAGTCAGCAATTTATTCCATCTCGGAAGGGGTACGGCGATGGTAAATCCTTTTGATTTTAAGACGGCAGTTCTGGCCAAGCACGCACAACATGTCGCGCTGATCCATTTTCCAATCGCGCTGTTCATCACGGCGGTGGCATTCGACCTTATCGCGCAATGGACGAAGCGCCGCAGCCTGGCGCAAGCAGCGTATTACAACCTGCTCGTGGCGGCGATTTCGACTGTTCCGGTTCTGGCCACTGGGCTACTCGCGTGGCAGTTTCAACTCGAGGGACAGAAACTGAAGGGAATCCTATTACTGCACCTCGTTCTGGCGTGTGTTTCGACGGTGATGATCTGGCTGGTGTGGTGGGTGCACTTCCGCGCTCGACGACGGACAGTATGTTTGCCGAGTTATCGGCTGGCGGTTGAGCTTCTGGCAGTCGCCATTGTTGCGGTGACCGGGCATTTGGGTGGCTTTCTTAGCGGCGTAAACCTGCCAGGTTAAATGCCCAGATTGTCCCAGCTTCCGGTTCGTAAACTTACGGAACACCGGGGCTGAAAATGTTTCCTTCTATCGAAACATTCCTCTGTCCACTTTCCCCATCGACTTTTCCGGGAACAATCTCGTCCGGTCCTACGGCAGAAAGTTCTTGTTTGCTTTTCGATTTTTCGGGAATAAAAATACACGGCCTCAGTTATCACCTCAGAACGTTACAAACTACGGAGGGCAAATGCGAGACAAGAAGCAGGATCTTATCGATCAGACGTTACAAGACCTCAACAACGACGGAGTCGATCGTCGTGGGTTCCTGAAGTGCATGGCATGGGCGGGTACCGGACTGGTGTGGACCATGAGCGGAGGCATTCCAGTGTCCCGGGCCTTCGCCAAAGGTTACGGCAAAGATGCCGGCAAAGGCGGGGACTTCACCTTTGTGCAGATAAGCGACAGCCACATCGGCTTTAACAAGCCGGCCAACCCCGACGTCACCGCGACTCTGCAGACGGCGATCAACAAGATCAATGCCATGCCCCACAAACCGGATTTCATCATCCACACCGGCGATTTGAGTCAGCTCTCGAAGCCGAGTGAGTTCGACACGCTGGACCAGGTATTAAAAGGAGCATCCGCAAAACAGATCTTCTTTGTACCGGGTGAGCATGACATGCTCTCCGACAACGGCGAGCAATTTCTCCAGCGTTACGGAAAAGGCACCAAAGGCACGGGGTGGTCCAGTTTCGATCACAAGGGTGTGCATTTCGTTGGTCTCGTGAATGTCGCCAATTTGAAAGCTGGAGGCATGGGTTCGCTCGGTCACGAACAACTGGAATGGCTTGAGGACGATCTCAAGGGCCGCTCTGCCAGCACTCCGATCGTGCTCTTTGCACACATTCCACTGTGGACTATCTATCCAGATTGGGGATGGGGAACCGACGACAGCGAACAAGCCTTGTCTTACGTCAAGCGTTTTGGTTCCGTGACGGTGTTGAACGGTCATATTCACCAGATCATGCAGAAAGTTGAAGGCAAGGTTTCGTTTCACACCGCGATGTCAACCGCGTTCCCTCAACCTGCGCCAGGATCCGCACCCTCAGCCGGACCTATGAAGGTGCCGGCCGAACAGTTGCAGCAGGTGCTAGGTATCACCGATGTGAACTATCTTGTCAGCGGTCGCAGCCTCGCAGTCATCGATTCACCACTCGGTGACTCGGGTTCTTCGGCTTCAGGAAATGCAAGCGCGCCCCTGGCGCTAGTTGACTCGATCCATGGCTAGAGACCGAGAGGGATCCAGTCGCAAACAAAGAAGTTCAAGCAAGAACATCAAACTAGAAAAGGAAACATGACAATGACGAGGAAAAATATGTGGGTTGCAGTTGTGGCGACACCGGTAATGATTGCGATGCTGATACTGTTCGCTGGCTCACCGAGCGTCAAGGCGAATGACCAGCCCTCGGCGGCAAACGCGGCAGTGAAAATCGACAATTTCGTTTTCGGGCCGCAGACGATCACCGTACCTGTCGGGGCGACCGTTACCTGGACAAACGCTGACGACATTCCCCATACGTCGGTCAGTACCGAGGGTGTGTTCAAGTCCAAGGTGCTCGATACGGATGAGAAATTCTCCTACACGTTTACAAAGCCGGGAACGTATCCCTACTACTGCACGATTCACCCGAAGATGACTGGCAAAGTCGTGGTGCAGTGAGCACAGATTTTTAGCGGGCGGGCAGCGCGTTGGAGAACAATGCTTTGCCCCGTCAAGTGCACGAATATGACGATAGACTCGGCACAATTCGCAGTGAGGGAAATGGCAAACGATGACCTGGATCTTGTCCACGCCAGCAAGAATGGCGACGTTGCGGCTTTCGAGCAACTCGTAAAGCGATACGATCGCAAGCTTCTACGAATTGCTCAAAGCGTCACGCATAACAGAGAAGATTCCCAGGACGCGGTCCAGGAGGCCTTTTTGAAGGCCTATCAAAACTTGGCTGCATTCCGCGAGGATTCGCAATTCTCAACCTGGCTCATTCGCATCACCGTGAACCAGTCGCTGATGAAGCTGCGAAAGCAACGCGCCGTGAGAGAGGTGTCCCTGGATGAGGATTTTCAGGCCGAGGGTGACCTACTTCCAAAAGAGGTCACCGACTGGGCTCCTAATCCTGAACAGCTCTACTGGGCGTCTGAATTGCGAGACATCCTGATCAAGTGCTTGGACGAGCTAAACCCAATTTTGCGAACGGTCTTTGTGCTGCGTGATATTGAAGGACTCACCATCGGTCAGACAGCAGAAGTACTGAACCTAAGTCAGGCTGCAGTGAAAGCGCGGCTATGGCGAGCCCGGCTGCAGCTTCGCGAGGGCCTGACCAAGTACTTCAGCAACCAGGCACACTTGGCGCGAGCGCAGTTATTCCCTTCAGGCAGACAAACAGGTCGGATTCTCGGCCTTTTTGCCGAGTGCTTGCGCAACTCGATGGAGAGGACCCACTTGATGAATGTTGCCGAGACTGAGATGCATGCGACGACTCGTACGGCAGCTATCGACAATGTTGATCGTTTCCTCGCCAACATTTGAGTCACAGTGATGGCCAGCTTGTGCGCCGCAGTTTTCTTCTCCACTCCACGCTCCCAGTGATGTTCCTGCTATCGCTTTACGACAATCTCCCGACAAACAGTTGACAATCAAATGACATCCCATTCGCACCTCACTCCTGATCCGCGCGTCTAATTCACTACGTAGCGAAAACACGATTGATAAATGAGCCTAGGGACCTACTTGTGGAATAAAAGTCTCACGAGTGCAGTTATCAATAATGAAATTCAAACCATTTCGATAAGGAGAAATCATGAAGAAGTCTTATTTTATCGCTGTACTTACTCTGACTTGCCTGCTTGGCTTGGGCATAAGTGCCCACGCTCAGGACACCGAGGGAGTTCGTGTGAAAGTTCCGTTTGAGTTCGTCGCTGGATCCGCGACCCTGCCCGCAGGAACCTACACTCTTGGCCGCCTCTCTGTTGACGCATATTCAGGCCTAACAATCAGCACCTTCGGCCATGGGGCGTTTGTTCTCCCCATCGCGGTCGATGGAACTTCTGCTGAGCAACCAAAGCTTAGCTTCGAGCAGGTAGGGGGCAAGTACTTCCTGACCAAAGCTGACACACCGGGAGGTATCTATACCTTCGCGTTACCGCGAGCGATGGTCGGGCTGACGCAGGTGAAGGATCAAGGTGCCACGTCTTCCGGTGGCGCTAACTGATTCAAAGACCACATCAGCATTCATACGGTTGTGGGGGGAGTTCCGGGATAGGAAGTAAGCCAGTTTACCCGAATTCCCCCTTCATTCGGCAACAACAGCTTCACAGCGGAAAAAGAAACAAAACTATTCAGCAACGTCATACAAATCATAAAAAAAGATTATGGAGAGCAACGTGAAAAATGCATTCTTATCATTCGGGCTACTCATGACGTTGACGATTCCGTCAGGGTTGTGGGCTCAGCAGGCCGGCTATTCCCAGACCAACCTGGTCTCCAGTACTGCGGGCGTAGCCACCACCACAGACCCTCAACTGTTGAATCCCTGGGGGATTTCCGCTCTTCCCGGTGCGGATTTCTGGATCTCCGACAATAACAGCGGCGTCTCCACGCTCTATGACCAAAATGGCAAGAAAGACACTGGGCTGGTCGTGACCATACCCGGAGCCTCAAGCAATCCAAACGGTAATTGCAGTCCTGGTTGCCCCACAGGAACCGTGGCCAACCCCAACGGCACGTCATTCGCTGGCGGATCGTTCATTTTTGCCACCGAGGACGGCCTCGTCGTCTACTGGAACGGTTCCAGCAACACCGCAGTCGTCGGTAAAGATAATTCCGCCAGCGGTGCGGTTTATAAAGGTCTGGCCTTGCTTGGCACTAACCTGTTGGCGGCTAACTTCAACAGCGGCAAGGTTGACGTCTACGATTCGAACTTCCAACCCACTGCGTTGAGCGGCACGTTCACCGATCCAAAGCTGCCTGCGGGTTTTGCGCCTCACGGGATCCACGTCATCGGTAACCAGGTTTACGTCGCCTACGCGATGCAGGATACTCCGAAGCACGATGCGATGCCGGGCGCTGGCGCCGGGCAGGTGGATGTTTTCGATGCCAACGGCAACTTGGTGAGCACCCTGGTCGCTGCCGCCGCCAACAATAACCTTAACGCGCCATGGGGTGTCGTGGCAGCTCCGGCGACCTTCGGAACCTTCGCCAACGATATCCTCGTAGGCAATTTCGGCGACGGCACCATTAGTGCATTTGATACGACTGGAAAATTTGTCGGCCAGCTCACTAACTCCTCGGGAAAGGTGCTGGTCATCCCGGGCTTGTGGGACTTGGTATTCGGCGGAGGCGGCGGTGCCAATAATGATCCCGGCGTTGCTGGCACTCTTTACCTCACTGCTGGAGGCAGCGCTGGGCAACCGAATTTCCCAGCGGGTGGCAGCGCAACTGCCGTGTTCGCCAGCCTGGCACCAGCGGCTGCTGCCGGCACAGGATTCTCCTTGAACCTCTCGGCGATGAGCACGACCGTGGCTCAAGGAGGCTCGGCTACTCTCATGGTCAGCGCTGCTGCAGTGGGAGGATTCAACAGTCAGATTACGCTTACCTGCTCTGCGCCCGCCGGATTGAACTGTGCTTTCAGTCCTTCAACCATCTCTCCCGGATCAAGCGCTGCGTCCTCCACTTTGACCATCTCTGCTGTTTCGACGCCTCCACCTACCGGGTACAACGCACCACGGATGGGGCTATTGCTGCCCGGTCTCGGGCTGTTCGGAACTCTGATTACCACTCGCAAAAAAAAGCTGCTTAACCGGAAGAGCATGATCGGCACAAGCGTACTGGGGTTACTGCTGCTCGTCTCGCTGTTTAGCTTGGGATGTAGCAGCAGCAATTCAAGCAAACCAACAACACCCGCATCTCAACAAGCTACCGTCATGGTGACGGGCACATCCGGCTCAGTGAGCCACTCCGCCGCCGTAACGGTCACTATCAACTAACAAAACAACTTGCTCAAGGACGCACTTCGGTGCGTCCTTGCCAAAACAACGACCATTTATGGCTCTGGTCTGGGTGCATGCTTAACGGAGGCGGCCTCTCCTGGGTGGCCTCTTCATTCTTCGTCCTCTTTATCCCTCTACTCCAGTTTTCATCGGATTGTCCGGCGGCAGCCCCACAATCGTGCCCAAGGTGAATAGTGTCGCAGGCTACGTAGAACGAAGACTGTTCTATCTCAAGGAATATTGCGTGGAATCAAGGAATAAAAGGCGATTCGCGGAGTTTCACATACAGATGGCAGAAATCGCAGTCGTTGAAAATTGAGATATAGGGCGTCGCGTGCCAGTGTTCAATTCACTCTCTATCCCAAGCATTGGTATCTGTCACCCGGCTTTCCAAAGAGTTGACAATCAAATGACATCCTCAATGTAACTCGTCATTGATCGCCCTGTGTCTAACGCGCAGTACTGCTGGAACAAAATCATACGCAAAGGAATTGGAGCACAAACATGAAAAAAAAGCTTCACCCACACAGCATTAGTCGTCCAGTAGACCGCCGTTCTTTCTTGAAAGGTGGCCTTCTGGCAGGAGGCGCAGCAGTGGGCGCCGGTTTGTTAGCAACTGGATCTCTGGCCCGTGCACAAGCCCAGACTCAAACAAGCGGATCTCTCAATAAGGGCGATATCGCTATCCTCCGTTTTCTAGCAGCCGCAGAACTGATCGAAGCAGACCTTTGGACTCAATATGCGGAACTGGGTGGTATCGGAACGAATGGACCGATCGAGGTGAACCCGAACCAAACGTTGAACAACTATCAGCTCGCATTGTCAAACCTCGATTCCGACGGCCCGCAATACATCTCCAGCAATACGCTGGATGAAGTGAGCCACGCTACTTTCCTCAATGCCTATCTGGAGTCCAGAGGAGCCGAACCGGTCAATTTCGACGAGTTCAGAACCCTGCCGGGAAGCACAGCTACTGGATCAACGGGCATTGGGCGCCTCACGAACCTTTTGAATCTCAACGTCGATACGAGTTGGTACGTTCGCTACCGCAGCGAGACCAATCCGGACCTCGGCGCCACCTTTCCCCAGGCGATCACTCTCAGAGGAGTTACCGCCATTCCCCGGACCGATGCCGACTTCGGCACAATCGACCCCACTTTCGGCGTTCCCGGTAACGCACACATTCAGGCGATCGCGAACGTGGCGGCCTTTCACTTCGGATACATCGAGCAAGGCGGTTCGAGTCTTTACGCATCCCTGATTCAAAAAGCGACGGATCTGGAACTTGTTAGGCTTATGTTTGGCATCGGCGGAGATGAGGTCGCGCACTTTCTGGAATGGGTTGATTTTGCGGGCAACGCAGTGCAACCCTCGGTGGCGCCGTTTACGGACGCCGAATCCGGCCTGACGTTCCCCAATTTCTTCAGCCCGCTTAATCCGCTGATTCAGCCCAGCCTGATCTTCCCGGTCCCGACTGAATTCAAGCGCAACCTTCCCCCTGTCTCGATCGTTCGTCCACTGACCGATAAATTTGGCGGCGCCGTGGCGACGATCAAGAGCTTCACCCAAGATGGGCTCTTCATCGGCCAAAGCCAGCAGTTCTTCACAAAAGTGCAAGCGCTGGCTGTCGAGGCCGATGCCGCGGTGCGCTTAGCGTAGTTAACCTGAACCCTAACTGTCCGCCTTATGCGGATGGCTTGTTGTCTAAGTGGGGGCGCCGCACCTGAAACACGGGTCGCGGCGCCTGCTTTTCACCAACAGTGCTTTGCCTACACGTCTTTGGACGAGAAATTGGAGCATATATGTTAGAAGGTCTGTTTCAGCCGATGCATCTCCTGATCATTTTCGGAATTGCTTTGTTAGTGTTCGGACCTAAGAAACTTCCCGAGCTGGGCAAAGGAATCGGAGAGGGCATCCGTGGCTTCAAGTCAGCGATGAAAGCCGACGAAGAGAAGCCGGCCAGCACAACAATGACTGTCGCTAACGACCAAAGCGCAACCAAGGGGTAAATCGTGGGCTTTGGCATCGAAATCCTATTCGTGCTTATGCTCGGGCTTTTGGTACTGAGACCGAAGCGGCTGCACACAATGCTGGCCCACGCGGCGCGGGCTAAAGCTGAACTCGAGAATGCGACACGTGGCCTGGCATCTCAACTCGCAGCAGAACTGGACACTCCTCTTTTCGGCAGCACTCCGGCGACCGGTAACCACACAACAATTGTTCTCGACCTAAAGTTCCTCCACCCAGTCCCAGAACCGTCGGTAGGAATGTTGTTGGAGAGAGCCGAAGCTCGATAACCTATGGCGAATGCTTCCGCGATTGTGGCCGGCGTTGCCTTCGTCACACTGGCTGCCACCAACGTCGTGGTGATGCTGGAGGCTTCCCAGCCCTCGCGCAATGCGTCCACGAGAAACCGTTTGATCGCTGCTCACCGGGCGGGTGGGTATTTGTTTGTGATTCTGCTTTGCATCATGGCCTACAGCATGAGTCAGAGACTTGTAGGTGTGGGAATAAGCGGTCATCTGCCTACGCACCTGGTTCTGCATATTGTGCTTGTGCTCGTCCTTGTGCCTCTTCTCTTCCTGAAGATATTGATCGCACGCCGTTACAAGCAGAGCCATTCGTCGCTGAAGGCACTTGGAATAACAATTTTCGTAATTTCATTCGCGCTTGTGTCCATTCCCACTCTCTCGGAACTTCTTCGTTCGGCGAGCCCTGGAAGCCTGTGGTTAAGGCTCGGGACCGGCTTGATTGTTACAGTGTGCCTGGTCCAATTCGCCCTGGTGTTTAGAAAGAGGAAACGGTCGCAGGCTTCCATGGCGTCGCGCATTCCGGAGATTCCTGCGCCGGCGAACTCATTAACCAACCTTGGAAACGCGACGGACCCAATGAATCTTGTATTGGCAGAGATCGAGCAGCAAACCCACGATACGAAGACGCTACGCTTCCAGATTCCAAAGGAAAGACAATTGCGTGCTCGGCCAGGGCAGTTTCTGACGTTTCAATGGACAATCGATGGCCAACGAGTCATGCGGTCCTACACCGTTTCCTCCTCATCGATCCACGGGAACTATGTGGAGATCACGCCAAAACGTATCGAGGATGGCTGCGTATCTGTTTTTCTCAATGATCGAGCCAAGCCAGGTCTGACGGTGGAAGCCAGCGGACCTTACGGGCAATTTTATTTTGACGAGACGCTGCATAAAAGCATTGTTCTCGTTGCGGCCGGCAGTGGGATCACTCCAATGATTTCGATGCTGCGCTATATCGAAGATCTTAAACTAGCGACTTCAGTCACGCTCTTATATTGTGTGCGAACCGCTGCGGACATCATTTTCCAAAGCGAACTGGCGAGACTTGGAACGTCTCTGCCCAACTTCAAGTATGAAGTGTGCCTGTCGCGGCCGGAGCCAACCTGGAAGGGGCACAGCGGCCGTCTTACTGGGGAATTGCTCTCCCAGCACGTGATCGACCTGGTTTCACCTACTTTCTTTCTCTGTGGTCCAAGTGGATTCATGGACAACGCGCGCCAGATTCTGTCGACTCTGGGCGTAGACCCGGACCGGATCCTGCAGGAGAGTTTTGGGGAAACCAAACGTTCCACGGAGTCTCGTCCACGGGAAGCCCGCCCGGACGAAACCGTTGTGTTCATTCATTCGCAGAAGATTTGTCAGGCTTCCGCCGGCGGCACCCTGCTGGATCTGGCGGAGAAAAACGGGGTGCTGATACCGTATGGCTGCCGCCAGGGCCTATGCGGTACCTGCGCTACGCGAGTTCTAAGCGGGACCGTTGAGATGGACGTCGAAGCGGGGCTGACGGCTGAGCAGAAAAACGCCGGATATGTGCTGCCTTGTGTTAGCCGGACATCCGGAACGGTTGTCGTGGCGGCTTAGTCTGGTCCTCCCCCTAGCAAACTCCCCACCAAGAAGCTCTATGCGGAGTACGGAATAAAAACGACTGGCGCCAGTTATCAACTCGTGAAGGTCAAACGCCGACACACATTGATTCCGCACTATTGGGGTGCATTGGTGAAACATACATTTGGCACGGTAATGCTTTTCGGATTGACGGTTGCCTTGTTGCAAAACTCGCCGGCACACGGACAAACGGCGACAGGCTCGATTTTGCAGGTGGTCCCAACCCCGAACGAGAACTCCAACAGCGAACTTCTTGCCGCGTCGGCGTCTTCCCCAAACGACATTTGGGCGGTAGGGCAGTCGACGATCCACTTTGATGGCACCACGTGGACAGCGTTTCCTGCTCCGATGATCAAAGGCGACAACAACAGCTTTCTGCAGGGAGTGGTCGCTATTTCGCCGACTTTGGCATGGGCGGCGGGAAATGTGACTGATGGGGCGCATCCGGGGCAGGTGATCGAGCAGTGGAACGGAACCAAGTGGAGCCTGTTTCCGGGCCCTAAGTTCGGGAAGAAAGACCAAGCGGATGTCTTCGCCATGACCGCTAGCTCGGCGAATGACGTTTGGGCGATCGGCAGCCTGATGAACCGCGGCACGGGGCTGGTCTCGCCGCTTTTCGAGCATTGGAACGGCACAGCATGGACGGCGACAACTGTGGAATCGAACAACGAGTTCTTGTTTGGCGCGTCCGCCGACGCTGCGAATGATGCCTGGGCGGTGGGATTCAACGGTTCAGACAACATCGAAACCGCGGCGATGCACTGGGATGGCGCGAACTGGAAGAGTGTGGCAACTCCCAACGTAGGCGAGGGTACAAACAAGTTGAACGCCGTGCTGGCGCTGGCACCGAACGATGTGTGGGCGGTGGGTTTTTCCACGCCGGTCGCGCCTCCCAAGCAGGCCGCCACGCAGACGTTGATCGAGCACTTTGACGGCACGAGTTGGACGGTGGTACCGAGTCCGAATGTTGGACCGAATAGCGCCAATCAGTCAAACCGTTTGCTGGGATTGACAGCGAATTCGGCAAATGACATCTGGGCGTTTGGCTCCTACTTCCCCGCCGACGGATCGGGGCACCAGATGACACTGCTATTGCACTGGAACGGGACCCGTTGGACAGTCGCATCCAGTCCCAGCCCAACCAAGGGCGGATTTCCTTGTGATCTCCTATGGGCTGGAGTTGTCTCATCACCGGGCGATGTATGGATTCTAGGGTCCGCGCATGATGGAAGCTTGGCGATACATATGACGACGGGGGCAGATTCCAGTTTACTTTCCAGTTTTTAGTTTCTGTCTGGTGGGTGCTATCGGTCCACAGACCCGGTTATGCCCGGTGAGATTCCGACTGGGGATACTTAGACCGGGAGCAAATCTCCCTGAATGAAGATTCAGAGACGGACAGAGTAGGTTCTACAGACCGTTCTGTTGCGCCAACCCGATGGCCACGTCATCGAAATCCGAAATCGAACAGAAGAAGAGAAGTCGGAGGAGATATGAGTAGCAACGTCCACACCGCGTCGCCCAAAAACGGCTGGCACCCCGATCTTGTGGCATCGCAGTCTCTGCAGGGCGATCCGGGCATTGGCGATCCGGGCATTGACGACCCGGTGAACGATACCGGACTCGGCCCTCGGCACTGCGATTTGCAAGTTTCGGGTGAGTTTGCTTCTTAGTTAAGTCTGATTTTAAATACGATGATCTTCATGACAAAAGAGGAAATTCGACTGGCCGAGTCTGGCACGCGCAAAAAGCACTGGAAGCGTTGGGGGCCCTACCTCAGCGAACGTGCATGGGGCACAGTGCGTGAAGACTATAGCCCGCATGGGAACGCCTGGGAATACTTGCCACACGACCATGCACGTTCACGCGCCTATCGCTGGAACGAAGACGGCTTGGCCGGGATCAGCGATCGCCGACAGATGATTTGCTTTGCTCTCGCACTGTGGAACGAGCGTGATCCGATTCTAAAAGAACGGATCTTCGGTTTAACCGGAAACGAAGGCAATCACGGCGAGGACGCGAAGGAATACTATTTCTATCTCGAGAGCACGCCTTCGCACTCCTACATGAAGTATCTCTACAAATACCCGCAAGCGGAGTTTCCTTACGCGAAGCTGGTGGAGGAAAACCGACGGCGCGACAAGAGCCAACCGGAGTTCGAGTTACTCGATACAGGCATATTCGACGAAGATCGCTACTTCGACGTATTCGTGGAATATGCCAAGGCCGACATCGAGGACATTCTGATCAAGATCACGGTCACAAATCGTGGCCCGGAAGCCGCTAATCTTCGAGTTCTGCCCACAATTTGGTTCCGCAATACTTGGTCCTGGGGAAACCACGCCCGGCGCCCGAAGCTACGCAAAGCGCATCCTGCTCCCAATCCTGTTATCGAACTGAACCTTTCTCCAGTGCACCAAAGTAAGTCCGATGCCCGCTGGCTTCATTGTGAAGGCTCCCCGGAACTTCTCTTTACCGAGAACGAGACAAACGCAAAAAGGCTATTTGGAATTGAGAATCGCACTCCGTTCGCTAAAGATGGCATCAACGACCATGTGGTGCACGGCGTTAGGGAAGCGGTCAATCCCGGGAATGTTGGCTCGAAAGCAGCCGCTCAATACAAACTGTCACTCGATTCGGGCGAGACAGTTGTAATAAGGATGCGACTTGCCGACTCGGACTACCAGGGAACGAACGCGTTTGACGCCTTCGACAGAACGTTCGCGCTCCGGCGACGTGAGGCCGATGAATTTTACGCAACGGTCATTCCTCAGGATCTCTCCGCAGACGCCCAGAACGTCATGCGCCAGGGGTTTTCGGGAATGCTCTGGTCCAAACAGTTCTATCACTACGTCGTCAAGGATTGGCTGCGCGGCGATCCGGACAGCCCACGCCCACCCGAGGAGCGAAGGAAGGGGCGCAACCATCAATGGACTCACTTGTACAACGCCGACGTGATTTCCATGCCCGACAAGTGGGAGTACCCGTGGTATGCGGCTTGGGACCTGGCGTTCCACTGCATTCCGCTCGCGCTGGTCGACCCCGACTTCGCCAAAGAGCAGCTTACGCTGATGCTCCGCGAGTGGTATATGCACCCCAATGGGCAGATACCCGCTTATGAATGGGCTTTGGGGGACGTTAATCCGCCCGTGCATGCATGGGCTGCATGGCGCGTGTACAAGATCGACAAGAAGCGCACAGGCAGAGGCGACCGCGAATTTCTGAAGCGCATCTTCCACAAGCTGATGTTGAACTTCACCTGGTGGGTAAATCGCAAAGACGCCGAGGGCATGAATATCTTCCAGGGCGGATTTCTCGGGCTGGACAACATCGGCGTGTTCGATCGCAGCTCCCCCCTGCCTACCGGCGGATATCTCGAACAGTCCGACGGAACCAGTTGGATGGCCATGTACACCCTGAATCTGCTGGCTATTGCACTGGAACTGGCCAAAGAAGAACCCTGCTATGAAGACATGGCCAGCAAATTCTGGGAGCATTTTATCTACATTGCGCATGCCATGAGCCATCGCGGCCACCATCGCATCGGACTTTGGAACGAAGAAGACGGTTTTTTCTACGACGTTCTGAAGCTGCCTGACGGTTCCCAATTTCCAATGAAGATCCGCTCCATAGTGGGACTAATCCCTCTATTTGCGGTGCAGACTCTGGAACCGGAAGTGCTCGATCGCCTGCCCGACTTCAAGCGACGTCTGGAATGGTTTATCGATAACCGTCCCGATCTCACGGATTTCATGCGCAGCGAGGGGATGGGTGAACGCCGGTTGTTGTCCATCGCGAATGCGGATCAGCTTCGCCGCATTCTCCACTACATGCTGGACGAGCGTGAGTTTCTTTCACCGTACGGGATCCGCGCCCTGTCCCAGTTTCATCGGGAACATCCTTACGTGCTGCACGTTAACGGAACCGAGCACCGAGTGGACTATGAACCCGGGGAATCGTTGACCGGAATATTCGGAGGCAATTCGAACTGGCGCGGCCCCATCTGGTTTCCGGTGAATTTTCTCCTGGTCGAATCCTTGCAAAAGTTCCACCACTATCTAGGCAACGATTTCAAAGTCGAGTTCCCGACTGGATCGGGAAACATGAAGACGTTGTGGGACGTGGCGGGTGAACTGTCGCGCCGGATGACCAACATCTTTCTTCGTGACGAAAAGGGCCACCGGCCGGTATTCGGCAATCTGGAAAAGTTCCAGACGGACCCTCATTGGCGCGACTTGCTTCTCTTTCACGAGTATTTCCATGGCGACTCCGGCTCTGGCGTGGGTGCCAGTCATCAAACCGGATGGACGGGCGTTGTCACCAAGTTAATGCAACAGAGCGGCGAATTCCGCGAACGCAAGAAAACTGAACCGGCGGCTGCCTCTGTAGTCGCAGACTGAATTCTTAAGGAGCAAGGAGCGGTGATGATTCAGTTCAAACGGGAAACATGTCGTGACGTAGAGGCTGCTCGCCAACCTGAGTGGCTGGAAAGTAATGGGCTCGGTGGCTTTGCTTCGTCAACAATCATTGGTCTGAACACGCGCCGCTACCACGGTCTCCTGGTAGCCGCCACCAAGCCTCCCGTCGGACGATTAGTGCTCCTCTCCAAGTTCGAAGAGACGCTGTTGATCGATGGGAGGCGTTTCGATCTGTCGGCCAACCGCTATCCAGGTGTTATTCACCCGCAAGGATTCCAGTATCTCGAACAGTTTCGCCTCGACCCGTTTCCAGTGTTTACATATGAGGTAGGGGGCATCGAGATTGAGAAGTCCGTATTCATGATTCACGGCGAAAACAGTACCGTCATTCAATATGAACTGAGGAAGAACAACCGTCAGGACGTGCCGAAGAACTTGCGGCTGGAAATTCGTCCGTTGATTGCATTCCGTGACTATCACAGCACGACCCACGAAAACGGCGCCATTAACTCAGCGGTTCAAGAACGCTCCGGATTGGCAAGCGTCACTCCTTATCACGGATTGCCTAGCCTGCACTTGGCGCACAACGCCATCGAGCTACGGAAGACGGGCGATTGGTATCGCAACTTTGAATATGACGCCGAGCGCGAACGCGGGCTCGATTTTTCCGAAGATCTCTTCAATCCCTTTGTCCTGTGTTTCGACCTCCGCTCGCGCCGACAGGCATCGATCATCGCCTCCACCGAGCAACGTGATGTTACTCACGCGCCCGAATACAGGCGGGCGGAGATCACACGTCTCCGAAAAGTGTTCGTGGCGTCCCCCATTGAGGATGGGTTTGCCCAAAGCCTCGCCGGTGCTTCAGACCAATACCTGGTTTCGCGTGGCGATGAGAAAACGGTCATCGCCGGCTACCACTGGTTCGGCGACTGGGGTCGCGACACCATGATCGCCCTGCCAGGCCTCACTCTACCGACCGGCAAGTTTGAGGTCGCGCGCGGTGTCCTGCGTACATTCGCAAAGCACGTGGATCAGGGCATGCTGCCGAATCGTTTTCCTGACGGGGGCGAAACACCGGAATACAACACGGTCGACGCCGCTCTTTGGTTTATCGAAGCGTCTCGCGCATACCTTGCGTACACAGGCGAACTGGAGTTCGTCCGCGATGAACTCTATCCCGTATTTGCTGACATCATTTCCTGGCACACTCGCGGCACGCGCTACGGAATCAAAGTCGACGGCAGCGGGTTACTGGCTTCCGGCGAAGCCGGAGTCCAACTCACATGGATGGACGCAAAGGTCGGCGACTGGGTGGTGACGCCGCGTCGTGGCAAACCTGTCGAAATCCAGGCTCTTTGGTACAACGCGCTGTGCATCATGGAAGACTTGGCCAACAGGTTCGAGGACCATGCTGCGGAAAAACGCTATCGCCATATGGCCGCGGTCGCGCAGTGGAGTTTCAATCGACTCTTTTGGAACGAGAAGCTTGGTTGCTTGTACGACGTAATAAATGGAGGTGCACCCGATCCCTCCATCCGTCCTAACCAGATCTTTGCAGTCAGCCTGCCTCATAGCATGTTGTCCCGGGACTTGGCCCGAAAGGTGGTGGGAAAAGTTGAAGAACATCTGCTCACCCCTTTCGGGCTTCGCACCCTCGCACCAAGCGACCCGCGATACCGCGGATCCTATTCCGGCGGCCCTGCCGAGCGCGATGGAGCCTACCACCAGGGAACTGTTTGGCCGTGGCTGCTGGGACCGTTCCTCACCGCCTATATAAAGGTCAATGAAGAAAGCGAGGAGGCCAGGCGCCAACCGGAAGCCTGGTTGTCTCCTTTACAGGCTCACCTTTCGGAAGCCGGGTTAGGTCATATCTCGGAGATCTTCGAAGGGGACTTGCCGCATCGCCCCTGCGGGTGTATCGCTCAAGCTTGGAGCGTGGCCGAGATTCTGCGTGTTTACTCCGAAGAGGTAAGGGGTTTGCGGCCCAACCTGCAGCCAAGCGGGCGCCCAGCCTACACCAAGAAGCGGGTAGCCCTCGTAGGCCTCCCATGAGTCCCGATATCGTCTGGTATCACCGTTGGCAAATGGGCGAGAATCCCAAACTACTTCAATTCTCACGGACCGGCGACCACGCGCCAGGAATCTAATTGGCAATTCCCTGAAGGTCGTTTCCGGCTAGTAATGTAGTTGTCCGGTAACCAATCAAGAGCAGATGCTCCGCTGTTCGCGGATTTGCATTCCAGCAAACGCTGCGTTGTAATAATTTCACGTATGAAAGCGTGGAAAGTCTTCATTTTGCTATGCATTGTTGCGCTAGTCGCGCTTGGCTTATACGGAGTTCGGCTAATTTGGCGTGGCTTTAGTACGGCGGACCGACCCTCCTATTTAGAAACAACTGTAGCTCGCGTCGCGCGGAACCTGGCAATTCCGCGCAAGGCCCGCCTGGAAGCAAACCCATGGAAAGTCGCGCCGGAAGTTTTGCAAGAAGCCCGAGAGAGTTTCCTGGATCGTTGCGCGGTGTGCCATGGGCCGGACGGCTCCGGGCAAACCCAGGACGGCCGGAATCTTTACCCGAAAGTTCCGGATTTACGCTTGCCCGAAACTCAGAATCTGTCTGATGGAGAGATCCGCTACATCATTCGGAATGGCGTGCGGCTGACTGGCATGCCGGGCTGGGCCAAACCGCACGACGAGCAGAGCGACGATAGTTGGAAGCTAGTCCTCTTTATCCGCAGTCTGCGCCAGCTTACCAAAGAAGAGCACGCCCAGCAGTCGGCCACAGAAGGTTCAGCTCACTATGTGGGCTCGCAGACTTGCCAGAAGTGCCACGCGCAAATCTACGAACATTGGCGAAAAACGGCCATGGCCAATGTAGTTCGGGATCCTCGTGAACATCCTGACGCCATCATTCCCGACCTCGCTACCAATTCCCTTGCCAAGTTCACGAAGGACGAGGTCGCCCTCGTTTACGGCAGCCTGTGGAAGCAGCGTTACTTCACGAAACGAGGAGACGATTATTTTCCGGAACCTGCGCAGTGGGATGTTACCCATCACGTCTGGCGTCCGTATTTGGTGGCCAAGGGGACTGATTGGTGGGAGCCGTTTTATCCCCCCGACAATATGCAGCGACCCACGGGTCCGACCTGCGATGGATGTCACTCGGTCGACTACAACATCCATACCAAACAGGTGGCGGAGTGGAACGTTGGCTGCGAAAAGTGTCACGGGCTCGGCAGCGAGCATGTGAAGCATCCATCTCGCGGAAACATTCTGAATCCGGCGCGAATGGATTATGTTGCGGCAAGCGATACCTGTATCCAGTGTCATTCCCAGGGACGACCGCTGACGATTCCCATCGAAGGCAAGTACTATGACTGGCCGGTTGGATACCAGGTGGGCTTGAACCTCCGGGATTTTTGGCGGCTTGAAGAGCACACGCTGGGGGAGACGACGTTCACACACTATCCAGATGGCACTGCCCACAAAAACCGAATGCAAGGAAATGACTTCGTGCAAAGTGTAATGTACCGGCGCGGTGTGACGTGTTTTAGCTGCCACGATGTGCATGGCACGGATAACTACGCGCAACTGCGAGAGCCCGCCGACCAACTATGCATGGATTGCCACGGTCCGTTGTCCTTGAATGGTCCACGCACCGGAACCATCGAGGAGCATACTCATCACAAAAAGGGATCGGCGGGAAGCAGTTGCATTGCTTGTCACATGCCGAAGATCGAAACGACGATTGCGGACGTGAAGGTGCGAGCGCATACGTTTGCCTTTACAACGCCGGCGATGACCGATAAATATAAAATCCCGAATCCCTGCACGACGTGCCATACGGACAAGACCACCGCCTGGGCCGCGGACGCATTGCGGCACTGGCCAGAGCGCTCGCCGTGGCGCATGGACTGACGGTCTAATGGAGTGGCCCGGAGCATCGTCTCGCTGTAAAAGTTTCCTGAGCCAGTTCTTCTACCCTGCGCGGTGGTAGCGGGGTTGGCCTGCGGTCACCTTAAAGTTGCGCAAGATTCTCTGCGATGGAGGAGAAGATTGAGCGCTGTCCTAAGTGGTTTCCGGGTCGTTCTGCCTGTGCCATGATTTCTACGAACTGGTGGAAAGCAAACCGCCTGCTGATGCCGATCGAGCACGTCACCGCGTGGCTGTTTCGCGTGGTTCGCAATCGCATTACCGACCTCTCCCGCAAGAAGAAGCCGGAGAGCTTCAGCGAGACCGCCGTCTCAAACAAGAATGATGACGAAGAAGGCGAACTGCTGCACTTGCACGACCTGCTGCCTTCGCCGGATGCAGGACCGGAAGCGCTTTACGCACGCCATATGCTGCTCGACGAACTGATCGCCGCAGTCGATGAGTTGCCGGAAGAACAGCGCGAGGTGTTTGTGGCGCACGAACTGGAAGGGCGCAGCTTTAAGGAGATGGCCGCCGAGAGCGGCGTCAGCGTGAATACTCTGCTCTCGCGCAAACGCTACGCGGTGCGGCGTGTCCGCGAGCGATTGCAAGGCGTTTACGATGAATCGTATTTAGGACGAATCTAGAAAAGCATGAGGGACGGAACATGAAAAAGAGAATGCTTTGGCTTGCTCCAGCGGCGATTCTGGAGATTCTGCTATTTTGCTTCATCGGCGGCGAACTGGTGATGCGCCTGTGGAATTGGCTGCTGCCGCCGCTTTTCGGCTGGCATCAGATTACTTTCTGGCAGGCCTTTGGACTTCTGGCGCTGTGCCGGATCCTCTTCGGCCACCATGGATGGCGCGGCCCCGGCCGCTCCAATTTCCGCCGTCGCGTGCAGGAGCACTGCGGGAACATGACCCCTGAAGAGCGCGAACGTTTCCGGGAAACTGTGCGCGCTCGTTGGGGCGCGACCCCATCCACCGGCGAGAGCAATGCGCAATGAGAAAGAGAATAAGAATGAGAATCCGTGCGGCGAAACCCTCGCACGCTCCTGCGCGGCGGCGGAGTGCCAACCTGCGACGATCTCAGTGGTGGTGTTTGCCGCCGGAGTGACCGTGACCCCCAGAGTGGCCGCCTCCGCCTGAATGACCGTGGCCGAAACTCTTTCCGCCACCAGAGTTCTTCGGCGCGTGACCTCCGCCAAAATGGAAGCCACCTGAGTGTCGCTTACCAGAAGAACCGGAGAAACCTTTACCTCCAAAGCCGCCAGAAGAGTGCTTCCCAAAATCGCTGCGCTGAAAGCCGGCGCCCGGCGTGCGATTGCCTCGCATCGAACCGCCGTAGGTTGGATTCACCCGGCTGCTGAAGCTTCCTGAGGACCTGCCATAAGAGGATCTGCCATAAGAGTTCGAAGCGTAACCTGAGTTCCCAGAAGATCGCGACCCATGCTGCCGCGTTCGATTCTGTTGCGATCCAGTCTGTTGCGATCTGGTCTGTTGCGACCTGGCGATTGCCGGCTGGATTCCTCCGTTGGCATCTCGGGATGATGGACTGTAAGACGATGCACCGTAGCCGTTTCGTGCCGCCTGGTAACTGCGACTATATCTTTCTCCCGGACGGTTGGCCGCGAACGCATCCTTGTTTCGCGCTCGACCAAACCTTTGCGAACGCATCCCGCCGTATCCAGCTTCCGGACGGCCATAGCCACCGAACGGCCGGTACGATCGGTTAGCGGCAAACGTTCCCCGTCCCGAAAATGCGCGTGGACCGCCGTGCGGCAAGCCCCAATCAGCGACCGTCGTGCTGTGTGAATAATAGTTGGAGTGATTGAAGAGTACCGCTTGCGCTAACCAGTTCAAGCCCCAGCCCAGCCATCCCCAGGGCGTGTGCGTAAAAGCCGTCATCGCGATGCCCAAGCCAAATCTCACGGCGGATGGACCGAACGCCGAGCCCAGGAATGACCCTATCGCTCCAAGCACTGAGAAGCCAGGATAGGGAGCGACCGGTTGTCCATACACGGCCCAAGGATTGTAAGCCGGCACATAGACCAGTTGCGGATTCACAGGAGCAAGCACAATGTTGCCCTGATCGTAGCTCACTGATTCCTGCGGAGTGCTTCGCAAATTTCCTGCGGCCTGCGCCCGCTGGCGCATTACCTGCACGGCCCGCAGTACGTCCTGTGGCTGGTTGTAGTACGCATTGCCGAGTTCGGTCGTCCAGTTCAGGTTCTGGTCCATCTGGTCCAGCACTTGCGGAAACGCCGTCAGGGCTTTCACGCTCGGATCCCAGGGCTGGGCATCGGCTCCCGCTACAATCTCTTCGGGCGGTGCATAGCCTTGCGCCCGCCGCCAATGGTCGGCATCCGCGACTTGCTGGGGGTAGGTTGAGGCCGTCAACACTTGTGCGACGAGCGCATCGGGATAAAGCGCGATCGGCGCCACCAACTGTTCAAGATCCTGCGGGCTCAACGGCGCCTGCCCATCACTTGGCTCCGTATCTGTCGGGCCGGGGCTTTGGGACGGTTGCTGCGGGTAAGCCTGTTGCCCATCGGACTGCGGCGCCGGGTAACCCGGCTGCTCATCATCACCGTTATTGTTGTTGCCCGATTGCTGCTCTGGAGCATACTGACGATTATCCGGCAGAGCATTGTCCGGCATCTGATCCGGTATCTGCTGCGCGTGCAGCGTTCCCTGTACTGTCAGTGCCAAAAACAACACTGTCGTCACTACGAGCAGACGTATGAGTGCAGTGCGTGTGCTTACACCCGAAGAACCGTGAGATGAATCTTTACGTGCAGAGATACACAGAACGGGAGCGTAGGGTCTCATCATCCCTCTCAGAGGCTTACCATAGGCTTCCTCGGAAACCTATGTTTCAAGCCGCCGTCAGGTGATCTTGCGACCCGGCGGAAACTAGTCCGTATTCTAAACCCAAAGATTGACGTAAAGTTTCGCGAGAGTCTTTTGAGTATTTTAAGACTCGCTTCGGCTGCGGGCTTGACTGTAGTACTCAGACCGTGTTCGCGATCCTATCCCACCGAACTCGTAACTCGCTGGGCGGGAAAACCCTCCAGCCCAGCGTGCCGTCGCTAAAGATTGCGGATTATTGGATTACGCGAACGCGATAACTCTGATCGTCCGCGACATATAAAACATTCGAGGGTCCAATCGCAACGGCGATCGGCCCGCCCAGGTTAGTCTTCGTGGCCAGGCGGCCGTTGTTGTTATAGCCTGGAAGTCCCGTGCCTGCGTAGGTGATGATCTCACCATTGGTACTAACAAGCCGAACACAAAAATTGGAATAGTCAGCGATGAAGATGCGGCCGAGCGGATCGACCGCCACACCCGAGGGTGCGCACAGTTCGGCCGAGGTCGCTTTTCCGCCATCTCCACTGTAGCCGCAGGTTCCGGTGCCGGCGACCGTTGAAATGGTTTCAGTTTTTATGGTTATCTTGCGAACGCGATTGTTGCCGGCGTCGCCGATATAGATATTTCCCGCTGTATCGAGCGCGACTCCGTACGGCTGGTTCAGTCTAGCCGTGGTGGCCGAAATATTATCCCCGTTGTAGCCGCAATCGTTGAGCACTCCCGCCACGATCGTGCTGCTGGCAGCAGGGGTGAGCTTGCGCACTACACACGCGCCTCTGTCGACAGAATAAACATTGCCTGCGGAGTCGGTGGTTAGAGAGGCAAGATTTTTGAAAGTTGAGTCCTTATCGAACGTCGTAATTTCCTTGCTGGAGTTGACGACGCGAATGACGTTGTTGCCAGTGTCGGCAATGTAAACATTTCCAAAGGGATCTGCAGCCACGCCCTGCGGGGAATTAACGGTTGCAGCGCTCGCAGGCCCTTTGTCTCCGGAGTATCCGGTCACTCCCGTGCCCGCCAGCGTGCTGATATTGCCTACGCTCACTTCGCGCACGCGGTTGCCAGCTTCCACTATGTACAAATTACCGGAGGAGTTAAAAGCGATGTTTTCGGGGCTATTCAAGCACCCGTTGGTGGCAACGCCGCCATCTCCTACGTAGCCTCCAACAATGGTGTTGACCGTAGTTCGGGCTGCGTTTACTTTGCGAACGCGATCATTTCCGGTATCCACGATCAAAAGATCCCCCGCGGAATCAACCATTAGCCCGGTCGGCGACAGGAACATGGACTTAAGAGGAGCATTTCCGTCCCCGTCATAACCGCCGGTAGAACCCGCATACGTACTGATGATCTTGGACGTAAGATTCACTTCCCGGATTTGAGCCTGACCGGCCGTAGCAATGTACAGATTTCCGTTAGCGACCAGCACACCCCGGGGGAACCCAACCGCCGCTTTCGAGGCCAAGCCGCCGTTTCCCGCCACGCCGGGATTGCCATCGCCGGCATATGTGTTGATGGTCACCGTGTCCGTACCCAGACCGGAAACAATACGAACCCGGTTGTTCAAGTCATCGGCAATGTACAGATTTCCATTGGTGTCAAAAGCCAAGCCGTGAGGAGAGTTCAGACTCGCGCTCGTAGCAGGTCCGCCGTCTCCGGAAAAACCTGCAGTTCCATTTCCCGCAATGGTGTGAATATTGCCCGAACTATTCACCATGCGGACCACATTGTTCCCTGTGTCGGAGAAATAGAGATTGCCGGAAGCGTCGAGAGCCAGCCCGGAGGGTTGGTTGATTTCCGCTGAAGTGGCAGCTCCACCGTCCCCTTTGTATCCCGCCGTGCCGTTTCCGGCGACTGTGTTCACATCGCCAGAAGAATTGACCATGCGAACCCGGTTGTTGCCGGGATCGCTATACCAGAATTCGCCGGCCGTATTCACCACCAGCCCTCGAGGAAAACCCATGGCGGTGGTCGTGGCCTTAATACCCTCTCCGTTGTAGCCATATTGCCCAACGCCCGCAACCGTGATTATTTTTCCAGTTCCGGTTCCGACTTCTCGAATCCTGTCGCCGAAGGAATCGGCAATGTATATGTTGCCCTTGCCGTCCAGCCCTCCAAATTGGGGAAACTCAATGCAAGCCTGCGTCGCCAGGTTGTTATCGCCAAGGAAACCACCGGCCGCTGTGCCCATGAGCGGCACTCGGACCGTCAAACTCGCCTTTTGGCTGGAGCTGTTGTAGGTTCCGGTAATCGTGGCCGTTTGCTGGCTGGTGGCAGGGGACGTCGTAATCGTAAAGGTAGCGCTGCGCGCTTTTGCCGGCACCGTCACGGTCGCGGGAACTTGCGCCAGAGAGTTGTTGCTGGTTGAGAGCTTTACTACAGCGCCACCCGAGGGCGCCGCCGCAGACAGAGTCACGGTGCCCGTGGTCGAGACCACGGCGGGAACGCTCGCAGGGTTGAGAGTTACTGAGGAAACAGTCTGCGCACTCGACAAGCTGGCGAGCAACACTGTAAGCAACGGCGCACAAGCCAACCGCACACCGCAAGAAAAAGCAAACTTCACAATCTTCATGCCTGAATCCTCCGTAAGCTTCACGAAGTGGGCTCAATTACAGGCAGATTTAATAACCGGTAAGAGGGGGGTTCCGGTATGTTTGCTCCTCAAGTCAGACCAAAGTCAAGATAAAAGAACTGGCTTAGAGACTTAGGGCTAGAGTCTATAGTTCCAAGGAGGGTACATTTGCCAGGAATGCATCCCGTCCGCCGGCTTCATATCTTGCGCCCGATTTTGCGGCTTAGCTCGTTGACTTGCTCAGCGGAGCGTCCTAGCATTCGTTGATTCGTTGAATCATTGATTCAGGGATTCGGCGGGCGCCAAGTTCGATAGACACCGAATTTGATAAACCGAATTTGATAAACAACGGATGGATCTTTCGTTGCGCTCAAGTTCGTGTGGATGATTTTTAAGCACGGCAATCGCTTGATCCAACGAGAAGGAGAAAATTCGATGCTTGGGGAGTCGCTCACAATACAAAGGCTTGAGGGGGCAAATCACGCACAACGTGTGTTGCGTTTGAACGGGCCGCTCACGGCAACCACCTCGGTGCCTTTCCAGAACGCTCTCCGGGGAGAAAATGCCGGCACTATGATCCTTGATCTGAGCCACGTTCCTTACATGGATTCGATCGGACTGGGGTTGCTGGTAGGGACGTACGTAAGTTGCCAGAAATCGGGGAGGCGCATCGCTCTAAGCGGCGTGAACCCGCGCGTGTGGCAGTTATTTCAGATTACAAAGTTGGAACCTTTCTTCCTGGTTTTTCCTACGCTGATAGATGCAGTCGAAGCTATGACGAATGCTGCCAGCGCTTGACCGCGTGAGAGACTTCTCCATATTGCGTTTAGCCTGGAGGCGATCCCGAGGTGGTGGCCGCTGTGCAAGCTCGCGCCCGTTCGAGCAGTAGTTCGCGCTCCCGAGCGTTACGTGTGAGTGATGCTGCGCGTTCGAACTCTGCACGGGCTTCGTCGAGGCGACTCAGCTTTTTGAGCAGATCGCCTCGGACACTCGGCAGCAGGTGGTAGTTCTGGAGCGAGCGCTCCGCAATCAGCATGTCCACCAGCTCAAGCCCAGCCGCCGGACCTGACGCCATTGCCACCGCGACCGCCCGATTCAATTCCACAACCGGTGACGGCGTAACTCTCGCGAGCGCGGCGTAGAGCGACACAATGCGAGGCCAGTCGGTTTCCTCAGGAGTGTGCGCTCGCGCGTGACACGCCGCGATTTCAGCTTGCAACACATACGGACCTGGCGCGCCGCCCAACTTCCCGGCACGCAGCTTTTCTGCCAGCTGTAGGGCCGCAAGACCGCGCTGAATCAGCAATTGGTCCCAGTGTGCGCGATTTTGGTCGAAGAGCAGAATGGGCTCTCCTGACTGCCCCACACGCGCCCTGGATCGCGATGCCTGAATCTCCATCAGCGCGACCAGGCCATACACTTCAGGCTCACGTGGCGCGAGTCCGGCGAGGACGCGCCCGAGTCGTAGCGCTTCTTCGCAAAGTGTAGGCCGCATCCAGTCTTCGCCGGCAGTCGCCGAATAGCCCTCATTGAAGATGAGATAGATGACCTCAAGCACTGACGACAGGCGAACGTTAAGCTCGGCTCCGCGCGGGACCTCGAAACGTACGTGCTTGTCCGCAAGCGTGCGCTTGGAGCGCACGATACGCTGGGCGACAGTCGCCTCTGGAACGAGAAAGCCACGGGCGATTTCGTCCGTCGTCAGGCCTCCCAGTAGCCGGAGCGTCAACGCAACCCGACCCTCCGTCGGGAGTACCGGATGACAGGCGGTGAATACAAGACGCAGGAGATCGTCGCCAATGTCGTCGTCGAGAGCCGATTCAAAATCCGGCACTGCCTTCTCTTTCTCTTCGAGTTCGCGGCCAAGTTCCTCGTGCTTGCGCTCAAGCCGCGTGTTTCGCCGGAAGTAATCGATGGCACGATGCTTGGCGGCAGCCATGAGCCAGGCGCCCGGATTGTCAGGAACACCCGATTCCGGCCATTGCTCGAGCGCGGCGACCAGAGCATCCTGCGCGAGATCTTCGGCAACACCGATGTCCCGCACGATCCGCGTGAGACTGGCGATGAGCCTGGGCGACTCGATCCTCCAGACAGCGTCGATGGATCGATTAATCTGGGATCGATCAGTCTGGGATCGATCAGTTTGGGTACGATGTGGATCGGTAGCCATCACAGCTACCGATCACACCATTTTTATTCCGACAGCGCAAGCCGGGACGCTTCGCTCCTGCTATTTGCAGGGAAAATCTCCCGGTTCGAACATCTGGCGCACTTCAGTCTCGCCCTCCCATCCCGGCCAGTGTTGCTTGTGAAGTTCCATGAAGCCGACTGCGCTTTCGATCGCCTCTTCCTTCGACTTCAACTCAAACTGGGCATAGCCCCCGATAATTTCCTTGGCCTCGGTGAAAGGCCCGTCGCTCACGGTCACCTTCCCCCCGGAAAGTCGAACGCGAGCACCCTGCGCGGATGAAGTAAGGCCTCCATTCCCGAGCATTTTCCCTGCTTTGGATTCTTCTTCGGCAATTTTCGCAATCGCATCCATCAGCGCCTTGGGCGGCGGGCCCTGCTTCTCAGAGTGCTTGACGATCATCATGAATCGCATCGTTATATCTCCTTTAATTGGTTTGGGTCGTGAGCCGAGTTTCCCAACCGATCTTAGCTCTTACCTATGCGTCGAACGAGGAGTAGAAAAATCGACATGCGAACTTCAAAAACCTCGTGCCTTAATTATCTCTGCTTTGCCCTCACTTCATTCCGCATGCTTTGCTCCCGCTTCTTGAGCTCGGGAGTTAACTCAGGCCCGAAGTCTTCCAGCTCAAAGACTTGCCGGATCTCAATTTCGGATTCCCCTTCATGCGGATTCGGACAGCGCTTGACCCATTCGACGGCCTCTTCCATCGAACGCACCTGCCACAGCCAGAAGCCAGCAATCAGTTCCTTAGTCTCGGCAAAAGGCCCGTCAATGACGGTACGCTTCTCGCCCGAAAACCGGACCCGCTTGCCTTTCGAGGTCGGTTGCAGCCCTTCGGCGGCGAGCAGCACGCCGGCTTTAACCAGCTCCTCGTTGAACTTCCCCATGTCGGCAAGCAGCTTTTGTTTCGGCATAACACCTGCCTCCGAGTCTTTGCTTGCCTTGACCATCACTAAGAATCGCATTTCGTATTTCTCCTTTTGAAATACTTAGTTTCTACTCTTACGTCGAATAACCGGAAATCAGATCGACAGGTTGATAACGTTTTCTTAAGCGCGTCGATTGTTCGATCAAGATTGCTCGATCAAGATTGTTCGATCAAGACGTCCGGGACAATAGTGTTCCGAACCTGACCAGCAACAGCGGCCAGAACGACGCAAACAAGTGCTGAAGGAGGCTCCCCAGAAACTGCTCGTGATCAGCGGCGTACGCCTGAATGAATCGCGCGACAGCAAAGACGATTGCAAGCAATATTCCTGCACCTTCCAATCCGTTAGCGCTGAGGAGATGCTTCAGTGCCTCCACCGCCGCGACCAGATTTTCAACCAGAATAAACAATCCGAGCCCAATCAGCACCGCTCCTGCGATTGACCTCGAGGATCGAGATACTTTCTTCCGCCGCGTCACATCCGTCTCCTGCGAGCCATTGTTCTCGGCTCTATCTATTTGTCGAACGACGCATAGCGAAATCGACAGAATCATCAATTTTCCCGACGTTTTTCCCGACGTTCGGCTTAGACATAAAGGTCGAGAGCCTTGGTCGAACTCCGTGCCCAAAGCTGTGGGCTAAAAGAGGTAATTTCACCGGCAGCCGATTATCCCGGGCCATGAGTGAACTTGGTTGGTTTCTCCGTGAGCGCACGAACGGTATCCGAAGAGATAGTCTCCTATCTGATCGGATAGCGCCAACGGAGAAGCTCGACCATTGCTGCAACTCGCATCCTGCTACAAGGGCTTTACCTGCAACACTCTCAACCTTTAGGAAAAGCTCACGCCGACTGGCGTTCCACCTGCAAAGTAGTAGAGCTTCGGGTCAATACGTCTGCGAAACAGAAAGGAAAAGGTTGATGCGACACATAGTTGTAACTTGTGTGTTGTTCTTAGTTGCGTCGTTGGCCGCTGGACAGTCATGTCCAAACTGCAGCTCCTGTTGCTGCACTAATGGGTCAGGAACCAATGGCTGCGTTGATTCGGTGGGAGGTCCCAGCACAGACGGTCCTTGCCCAGGGAGCTGGGGCTGCTGTGCATCACCCATTATCGTGGACACGACAGGACACGGCTTCCATCTGACATCAGCAGCGGACGGCGTCATGTACGACATCTCCGGAACCGGACACCCATTCAAAATGGCGTGGACGGGTCGCGATTCTAGGAACGCCTTCCTTGTATTAGATCGCAACCATAACGGCAACATTGACAATGGCAAGGAGTTGTTCGGCAACTATACGGAACAGCCGCCGTGCCCGGATGGAGGAGATAGTTGCAAAAACGGCTACCGTGCACTGGCTGAATTTGATAAGCCAGAGAACGGCGGCAACGGAGATGGGATCATCGACTATCACGATGCCATATTCTCAAAGCTCCGCCTTTGGATTGATGAGAATCACGACGGCATCTCCCAACCTAATGAATTGCATACCCTGCCTGAACTGGGCGTCTACTCGATTTCCCTAAAATATGGCGACGGTCATTTCCGCGACCAGTATGGCAACTGGTTCCACTACAGTTCGGCTCTAAATCCGGACCCGCGAGATGGAACGTCTAAGGACGGTCGAACCGACTATGACGTGTTCTTCGCGTATTACACCAGCGACGGTAGTTGGGTTCTGCACAACCCAGAAGACTGGATGAATGACAGTGACGTACACGAATCCGACTTAAAGATAAACCTGCACGACCCAGAGTAAATAGGAAAATCTTTGAACAAGGAGCGTCTGACAATGAATACAATTAGCTCGATGCTTGGTAAGAGTATTCTTCGACTTTGCCTGCTCTCGATCCTCTGGGTGGGCCTTGCCGCACTACTCGGGTTCCACTCGATAAAGCTACACGCAGCATGCAGCCCACAGATAGGATATGGGAGTAACGTGAAATGTCAGCAGGGCGATAGCTGCGGCGAAATCTGTGGGGTGACGAGCGCTTGGTGTATTACTGAGACTTGCTCGCTGAACTCGTGCGGGGGAGCGCAATCGAATATTGAATGCGTAACTGCTGGCTGCCTTAACAAGGTTCAGGGCAACTGCAGTTCGTGCCCCGGCTCATAGGGCAAGCCCCTTTGCAAACTGCGCGCAATTGAAAGGTTCCACAAGATTCGACAGGCGAGGTTAGAAATATGAAAAGAAGGATACAGCAGGTGCTGCGCTCTCTCATCAGTACAAGGTCTGCAACAACAGTTGTGTCGCTAGTGGTATTGGCAGCCACAGGTTACTTCGGAGGAAAGCGGTTATTCGTCTATGTATACGCGGACGAACCGATCAACGTTCGACCGTACACAATGAACTACGACAGCATCGTGGTTCACGACGGGGTTGAGAAAATTGTTGCCCGTACAACCGAATCACGGCGGCACGATGGGGCGATGCACAATATCGGCACCCATTACGGCCAATCTCCAAAGCAAATGGACGTTACCTTCAGAAGCGTCGAATTGCCGGATGGCTTCACGGCCTTGATTTCGGACGCGGTCCACGCCAAGAGTACAGTCGTGAAGCCGCAGGCCGAGGTAGCTCGCCAGAACGCATCGACTTTCTTTGACCGTACTGGCCCTGAATGCGCCTCCAAGGAAGAAGTGATAGCGAGGGGGGAAGCCGTTGAAGGAACCGATACCCTTTTCGGCTATTCGGCGGTTAGAATTTCTGAGTTAATAGGCAAGGATGAGGCTACGAGGAAGGCCGGTCTCTCACGAGTCGTTGCCTGGAGACTACCGGAGTTCAATTGCGTCGTAGCTCAGGACTTCTCACAAGTCCGCACCAGCAAAACAGGGGAATGGAAGACGACTCAGGGCAACCGGCTTACCGCGATATCAGCAACCGAGCCTGACCCCGCTCTTTTCACCAACTGGTCGAACTATGATGAGATGAAACCTTCCGACATCGGACGCAAGATTGCGATTGCGCAGGGTGAGACTCCGCAGACCTGCCCGAGATGCTTCGCGCCCGATCCCACGGATGCAAACTACAGGAAGTGGCACCAGAACTAGAGTGAGCCTTGGGGAGGAGGAGCGCTAATCTCCTCCCATTTTTGTTTGACTACCATCACCAGAGTGTATGATTCATCTAGTACGCCCTTTATTGTCAGATAGCTAACACCTGTTAATTATTGAATCAGGGGAACTTAAAAGCGGTGACTGGGGACTATGACTCTCGGCTATCTGGATTCGCCCGGTTGGCTCACGAATACACCTCACCTTCGAGCGCAATCGCCAGCTCCCGAACGCCGCGCCGGATTTCCTTTGTGTCGACTGCGGCAAATCCCAGGTGCAGTCCGTGGCGCGCAACTTTACGCAGGCTATAGCGGCTTAACGGAGTCACTTCCACATCACGCTTCGCCGCTGCGGCGGCGGCCGATTCGTCATCGATTCCGCGGCGTAACCATCCCGCAGTCTGCAATCCCGCTTCAACGCCGGAGATTTCCAGTAAGCCTGCAAGCTTCAGGCATGCCTCTTCTAACAACACTGAAAGCCGTTCGGCATATACCTCGCGCATGCGCCGCAGATGCCTTCCGAAGTGGCCCGCCGTGATGAAGTCGGTGAGCACCACCTGCTCCAACAGCGGCGCGTGCCGGGAGGTTAGCGACTTGATCGCTTGGAAGCGATGCAGCAGATCGGAAGGAATCACCAAATATCCCAGGCGGAGCGACGGGAACAACACTTTGCTAAAACTTCCCGCATAGAGAACCAGCCCATTTCCATCCAGTCCCTGAAGCGCCGGAATCGGCCGCCCTGAGTAACGGAACTCGCTGTCGTAATCGTCCTCAAAGATCAGCGCGCCAGACTTCTGCGCAGCCTCGAGCAGTTGCAGGCGTCGCGCCAGGCTCATCGTAGTTCCCAGCGGAAACTGATGTGCGGGAGTAACGTAGATGAGCCGCACTCCACGTGTGGGGAGATCGCGGATTCGTATGCCTTCGTTATCCAGTTTCGCGGCAGAAATCTTCGCTCCGAAGGCTTGAAAAACCAGCGCGGCGCCCGGATATCCGAGACTTTCCATGCATACCCGGTCTCCGGGATTCAAGAACAGCCGCGCTACCAGATCGAGAGCTTCCTGCACTCCGGAGACGATCGCCACTTGCTCAGGGACACATTTCACGCCGCGCGACGTGCTCAGGTAATCCGACAAAGCTTCCCGCAGCGGAAAATATCCCAGCGGATCGCATCCCATCAGCAGCCTAGTCGAAATCCGGCGCAAACAACGCGATGTGATTTGCGTCCATATCTCCGCGGGAAACAACTCTAATGCAGGCAGGTTGCAACGGAAGGCGCGGGTCGTACGATTTTCGTAGCCGGCAAATAATGTTGCCCGGCGTCCGTAATCTGAAATGGTGAGCCGCCGTTTTCGTCGCATCGTGGGCTTCGCACTAGCTCCAGATGCAACGCGGAGCAATTCTTCGGGCAAGATTCTGCTCACATATGTGCCCGATCCAACGCTGCCTTCCACATAACCTTCGGACTTTAGTTGTTCAAAAGCATTGACGATCGTTCCACGCGACAGTCCGTATTGGTTTGCAAGATCGCGGCTGGCTGGCAAACGCGCACCAGGACGCAAGCTACCGCTGAGGATCTGGGAGCGCACTGCCTCATACAGCCATTGGTAGGCGGGAATTTTAGACTTGCGGTGCGGAAGCGCTAATTCGTAGGGAGTCGTTTTCTTAGCCATAAAAGTGGTACAGCACGAATACGGTAAATGGACCTTTTATGGAGGTCCATTCCATTTTACTGTGATTCGCGCAGGGGATAACACATGCCAGACAAACTGAAGATCTCGTGGTCACATTCCGCATCGCAAGGCGGAGCGGCAGATTGGCTATTGCTTCTCGTGCCCGGGTTGATTTGGGGAGCGTCATTCCTGTTCATCGCGGAAGGGATGCGCTCCATCGGTCCCGGCGGCGTCACCTTTGTTAGAATCCTGGTTGGCTTTGCGACGCTCTCAGCATTCCCGGCGGCTCGCAGACCAGTCCTCCGTTCGGAGTGGCCGGCTATTGTGTCGCTCGGAGTACTGTGGCTGGCCTTACCGCTTAGCCTGTTCCCCTTCGCCGAACAGCACGTCTCGTCAGCGCTTACGGGGATGCTGAACGGCGCCAATCCCCTGTTCACCGCTATCATTGGCGCGACAATCGCGCGACGCGCACTTCCGCGCCGCGTGGTAGCCGGGCTCGCGGTTGGCGTGGCGGGCACGATATTGATGGCATTCCCTGCCAGCCGCCAGGGACACAGCAGCGCCGCCGGTATTGGAATGATCCTGGCAGCGATGGTGTCTTATGGATTCGCGCTCAATATCGCGCGTCCACTCCAGCAACGCACCGGAGCATTGCCGGTGATCTGGCGCGCTCAGATGGTTGCACTGGTTTTAACGGCGCCCTTGGGATTGCCTGACCTCCTCACTGCACATTGGACGCCTGGCCCGCTGGTTGCAATGCTTGCCCTGGGAGCGCTAGGTACAGGAGTGGCTCATGTAACCATTTCAGTCGCAGCCGGCAGGCTCGGAGCGACGCGCGCCTCCGCCACGACCTTCCTGATCCCCGTGGTGGCGCTGGTTCTGGGCGTGTTGGTCCGTAACGAAAAAGTGGCGCTGCTTTCTGTGCTCGGAAGCGTCGTATGCGTTCTGGGAGCGTGGACGATGCGCGCCCAGAGTTCGGAGCAGAGTTCAGAGCAGAGTTCAAAGCAAAGTTCGGGGCAAGCGCAAATAGAAGCGCCTGCAAAAGCGCAGACTGCTTCTGCCAGAATACCAATGCGAATCGCCATCGGTGTCCTGGCGGTCTGCAGTTTGACGGTGGCTGCGCATTTCGCCTGCGGCCAAGGGGCAGCATTCAATTCTCAGGGCGAGACGAAGGAGCGAGCACGAGTCTTACTCTCCCAAACGCTGCCGAAACTCGATGGCGACAATCTGAAGGCAGTCCTGGTTGAGGTGAACTACGGGCCGGGCGAGGCATCGATGCCACACTCTCATCCTTGCGCCGTCATCGGCTACGTGGTGCAGGGAGCGCTGCGAACTCAAATCAGCGGCCACTCAGAGACCATTTACAAAGCCGGTGAGAGCTTTTACGAAGCGCCTAACGGAGTTCATCTAATCTCGGCGAACGCCAGTTCTACGCAACCGGCGAAACTCGTCGCCTATTTGATTTGCAATCGCGACTCGCCGCTCAGCGTCGATGTCCCGCGAAGACAAAAATGAAAGGAGAATCAAGATGAACCCGCATATACACGCTGCTGCGAATGAAACCGCGACGGGAGGCCTCATGGAGAAGTTAGTCACAATGCGTTGGGAACGGGCGGGGAGACTCTACACGCGCATTGCGCTCGGCGCCGCGTTTCTCTCCGCCGCAGCTTCGCGCTTCGGATTATGGGACAGAACGCTTGATCTGAGGCACTTTGCGAATTTCATGCAGTACGCGGCGGAGGTGAATTCCTTTATGCCAGCCGCCGCGATTCCCTTTATCGCGTGGTCGGCCACGGTCGCGGAAACGTCGCTCGGCATTCTGCTGATCCTGGGAGCATGGCCGCGATGGGTTTCACTCGCGAGCGCCGTCCTGTTGGCGATGTTCGGCACCGCAATGGCGATATCGTTTGGGCTGAAGTCGCCAATGGATTACTCCGTCTTCTCCGCCTCAGGCGCGGCCGTTATGCTGGCGCTCGACGCTTTCAAGCAAGGCAGCCCACAAAATCTCGAACCCTGATATTCGCGAACATGGATATTCGACAACACTGACGTGCGAGGACATTCAATCATGAAGCTGAAATGGATGAGAGTCATCCTTATTATGGCCTTCGTAACAACTCTGAGCGCTGGGAATTTATTTGCTCAGAAACAAAACGACGACCAGCTTCTGCAAGCGCGCGAAACCGTGTGGCGGGCGTGGTTTGCCGGCGACACAAAAACCCTCGAAGAATTATTGCCACCTGAAATCATTGTGATGAGCGGCGGCGAGGACAAATGGAAGCACCAGGCCGATGTGCTTCGAACCGCAGTTGAATTTCATGCGCGAGGCGGAAAGCTTATCCGGCTTGAATTTCCCCGCACTGAAGTGCAGCACTTCGGCGATGTCGCCATCATCTGGAGCAGCTATGTCGTGGAAACGGAGGCCGGGGGCAAACGATCGTCAGACTCTGGACGAGTGACGGAGATCTTTGTATTGCAACATGGGCGATGGACCAATCCGGGTTGGCACACCGATCCGACAAAATGAAGTAGGCTTAACGGTTAGTACCTGGTTCCCGGCGTTTGCTCCGGACCGCATCGGCCCTTCGCACTGGGACAGCCGCGCGCGCGTCCGGCGAAAAGACATTTAATCGAACAAGTCGAAAAAATGCATCCGGCATGATGTAAGTCGATTCAGATAGGACTAGCGCTTTGGGGCGGTCCGTCCGGTGACACCAGGCCGACGCCGAAGGAGTGGTGATCTGTACGTCGTTGCCATTTGTAGTCTTGTTCCTACGTCTTCAGGCCGAGAGAGTTTGCAGCCCTGATCGAAGAGGCTGTCTCGAAGGCGCATTAAAGATGCCGTAACCACAGGCATCAAGTCGCAACTAATATAATTTAGGTTTCAACTCAGGATCGGAACCCCACAGCCTGCTCGGGGCTGCTGTAGTCACAAATTTCTTGCGTCGAGGGTCGAAGGAGCATTAGGATGCGCGAGGTAGGAGTCCAAATCGGAAATTCCGATTTATGAGATGACCTCATTTGTTTTGATGCGCCGGTTTGCGCAGCAATTGCGCTGCCGCTCGAGCGCGACATAGACGTTTGTTGGTGGGCGATGGTAAGCTTTCGCGCTTAACCTTCGCCCGTTTGGCGAGTGTGGCATATGGTGGAACGAAATTCGCCGCGCGCCGCCGGGATAACATCCGATGGACTCCGATCCGAAGCGCATGGGGAACGTGGGCGGGAACGGCTTGCATGCGCTGGCGCAGCCGGTGTCTGCGCAGATTACGCGCGCGGCGATATTCCTGGTGGTCACTCTCAAGCCGCGCTCGGAGAGCCGCGCGGTGGTGCGGTCATTCTGCGCGGACCTTAGCGCCATTTTGCGGGCGGTGGAGTTTCGCGATTTGGAAGCGGGACTTTCTTGCATTATGGGGTTCGGTTCCGAGGCGTGGGACCGGCTGTTTGGGGCGCCGCGGCCGGGGGAGCTGCATCCCTTCCGCGAGATTCGCGCCGGAGAGCGCCACGCGGTTTCCACGCCGGGGGATCTGTTTTTTCACATTCGCTCGAAGCGAATGGATTTGTGCTTCGAGCTGGCAACACAAATCATGGCGCGCATCGGAGATGTGGTTACGCCGGAAGACGAAGTGCACGGCTTTCGTTACTTCGACGACCGCGATCTGATTGGCTTTGTGGACGGGACCGAGAATCCACGGGGCCAGGCAGCGATCGATGCGGTGATGGTGGGCGAGGAGGACGCGGCCTTTGCCGGCGGCAGTTATGTGATCGTGCAGAAATATTTGCACGATGTGGCGGGATGGGATGCGCTTTCCACGGAGGCGCAGGAAAAAATCATTGGCCGCAAAAAACTCTCGGACATCGAACTGGACGATTCCGTCAAGCCCACATCGGCGCACAACGCGCTTACGACGATTGTGAAAGACGGAAAAGAGGTTAAAATTCTGCGCGACAACATGCCTTTCGGGCGCGTGGGGCAAGATGAATTTGGTACTTATTTCGTCGGCTACAGCCGCTCGCCGAGCACGACCGAGTTGATGCTCGAGAATATGTTCATTGGACGGCCGCCTGGCAACTACGACCGGTTGCTGGATTTCAGCCGGGCTGTGACCGGGAATTTGTTTTTCGTGCCGTCCGCGTCATTTTTGGATGACGTGACCGATGAGCAGGCTGCGGATGCGTCGCTATCCGCGGCGCCGGCGACTGCCGAAACTTCTCAATCCGTAGCTTCGAAGGGCGACGGTTCGCTGGGTATTGGTTCGCTCAAAGGAGATATTTACCATGAATAACCTGCATCGCGAGCTTGCCCCCATTTCCGATGCGGCGTGGGCGCAGATCGAAGAGGAAACCTCGCGCACGTTCAAACGCTACCTGGCCGGACGGCGGGTGGTTGACGTGCACGCACCGGCGGGCACAGGTCTTTCCGCAGTCGGCACCGGCCACCTGCGGAACATCGCGGCTCCCGGGGAAGGAATTTTGTCGCGGCAGCGCGAGGTGAAGGCGCTGGTGGAGCTGCGCGTGCCATTCCAACTGGAGCGGCAGGCGATTGACGATGTGGAACGCGGCTCGAATGACTCGGACTGGCAGCCGGCGAAGGACGCCGCGCGGCTGGTTGCGTTCGCGGAGGACGGCGCGATTTTCGAGGGCTACGCCGCTGCGAACATTGAGGGCATCCGCAAGGGGACAAGCAATCCGATTAAGACCCTTCCAGCCAATGTGAGTGAGTATCCGGATGCGATTGCTCAAGGCTTGAGCCAGTTGCGACTGGTGGGTGTCAATGGGCCCTACTCGGTGCTGCTCGGCGCAGATGCGTACACTGCACTTGCCGAGACTAGTGACCACGGATACCCCGTACTGGAGCACGTCAAGCGGCTGGTGGACGGTAAAATTATTTGGGCGCCGGCCATCGCCGGTGCGTTTGTGCTTACCACGCGCGGCGGCGATTTCGACCTGCATATTGGACAGGACGTTTCCATCGGCTATCTCAGCCATACCGATAGCGCTGTGCGACTGTATCTGCAGGAGACGTTTACCTTCCTGCTGCTCACCAGCGAAGCGGCCGTGGCCCTGGCTCCTCCCGCGAAGGCGAAGAAGGGCTGATGCGCCGGGGCGGGGAAAAAACCGCGTTTTATATCAGCCTCCATCCAGGCAGCGCCTGTAACAAGGAAAGTCAGATTACATGTTCCCTGCTGCGATGGTCCCCCTGTTTTCCTCGGCGGTCTTCTGGACGAGGTCAACCGCAAACTCTCGTCGTGAACTTAATTTGATGGCGTTGTGCACAAATGTTTGATGGAGAAGATCCATGTCACGAGAATCGCGAATGCTTGCAGGAATCCTTCTCGTCGTTCTTCCTACAGTGATGTACGGAGGGTTGACCCTTCTCAGTCTTCTCACGGGCGATGGGCCGGGATATAACGACAATCCGCTGCGGCACGACCTCTGGCGCGCCGGCCATGCACACGCCGGCGTTTATCTCGTTCTGTCGCTGGTTATGCTTCGCTACGTTGATGAAGCGGTGCTTTCCCCATTTTGGAAGTGGATTGCGCGAACGGGAGCGCCGATCGCGGCGATTCTAATCCCCGCCGCCTTCTTCCTCTCCGTCATTTCTCCAACCGCAAAGGAACCGAATAGCTTGATGAATCTCGCTTACGTCGGGGCACTGTTTCTCGCTGCCGCCGTTCTAAGCCTCGGCGTCGGTCTCATTCGCGCTGCACGGCACATGGAATGATCTGCAACATAATGATCTGCAACATAATGATGAGCAACATAACGAATAGAATCGACCTTGTCGTCATTGAAGCGGTTCGAATGGTTGCAATGCGATTTACGTGGTCCCGATGCAGGGTTCCCTAAATGTTTTCTCAGACACAACGAGGAGGTGTCCATGACGCCGGCAGATCGAGGAATTGTCAACAAGCCGAGCAGTCACACGGTCGAGCAGACGGTCGATCGGGTCAAGAACATTCTGCAAGCCAAAGGAGTCGCACTATTTGCCGTGATCGACCACAGCGGAGAAGCAGAAAAAGTCGGAATGAAAATGCCTCCCACCAAGCTGCTAATCTTCGGCAGCCCCAAGGCAGGCACTCCTCTCATGCTGGCAGCGCCATCTATCGCCATCGATCTTCCGCTGAAGATTCTGGTTTGGGAAGATGCTCAGGGAAAGGCCTGGGTAAGCTACAACAGCGCAGCATATTTGCAGCAGCGGCATGGCCTCCCGTCGGAGTTGCTGCAAAATATTGCGGTAGTCGAAACATTAGCGGTGAAGGCTGGGGAGTAGCTGCTCTACCAGATCAATGGCCTCCATGAATGAGGTGTGCTGTCTCCGTTGTTGTCTGCTTTGCGATGCAATTCCAGCGTCACGTATTGCTGGTGCGCTTCCTTGGTCGAAGTAAGACAACAACCGACCTCGGGGCCACCCCATACTTCGTTTGCTCCAGAGGCGCACCGTAGTCAGAGAAGTCGTCAGGACTTGGCAAACCTGTGTCCACGATTCTTCCCCACTCGCCTGCTGCGCCCTCTTGAACATGGAACTCCAGTTCCTCCCAATACGCATTGATCATCACGTAGATGTCGTCATCGTCCTGGGAGGCGCCGTGGAGGCAGAAGGCAATGCTTCGCGAATCATGGGATAAATCGACCCCCGGACCCGATCCATACCAGGAGACATCCTCACGCCAGAATCTGCTGCGGCTCAATGAAGGATGACTCTTCCGGAACGCGATCATGCCTTTGAAGAAACGGAAGATGTCCCGATTCGTGCGGAGTTGGCTCCAATCCAGCCACCCCGTTTCATTGTCCTGGTTGTAGGGATTGTTGTTGCCGAACTGCGTGTTCAAGAACTCATCGCCGGCGCGGAACATCGGCGTTCCGTTCGACAGCATCAGCAGACAACAGAAATTCTTAACCTGCTTGCGGCGTAAGGCCAGCACCTCCGGAGGCGCGCCTTCGTCCCCTTCGTGTCCACAGTTCCAACTGTAGTTGTCGTTCATGCCGTCCTGATTGTTGTTGCCGTTTGCCCAGTTGCGCTTGCGGTCATAAGCGACGAGATCGTACAGCGTGAAGCCGTCATGAGAGGTTACATAGTTCACGCTCTGATAAGCGTGATAAGCGTCGGAGCGGCTGTCGGGAAAGAAGTCATCGCTGCCGTAGATGCGCCGCATCACATCGGGAACCATCCCAGGATCGCTTTTAGTGAAACGGCGGATATCGTCGCGAAAGCGTCCGTTCCACTGGAGCCACGTCAGGCCGGGGAATCCGCGGCCCAGTTGAAAAGCCCCCGTGTCCCAAGGCTCTGCGATCAACCGCAATCGGCCCAATTGTGGATCGGCCGCAATCTCACTGAAGATCGGTGCGTCCCCCCAGTTGAGCGATCCGTCCGCATTGCGGCTGAAAACCGACGCCAGGTCAAAGCGGAATCCATCAACATGCATCTCTTGTTTCCAATAACGCAAGCTGTCCGTCACCATCTTGCGCACGTGTGGTTGGCCGAAATTCAGCGTGTTGCCTGTCCCGGAGTAGTTTGCGTAAGGATTCGCCGGATCTGCAGACAACATGTAATAACCGGCAGCGTCGAAACCCTTGTAGCTGTAAATCGGTCCCCGGTGATCGCCCTCGCAGGTGTGGTTATACACAACGTCGAGGACCACCCCGATTCCCGCCTGATGAAAAGCCTTCACCATGTTTTTGAATTCGAGATGCTGTTCGTCATCGTCGCGGCTGCTCGCGTACTGAGCATGAGGCGCAAAGAAGCTCAAGGGCATATATCCCCAGTAATCGCCCTCCTGTGGATCGCGCTGAAAAATTGGCATCAGTTCGACAGCCGTTATCCCGAGTTCTTTCAAGTATGGGATCTTCTCCACCAGGCCGGCATACGTACCGGCGAGAGAGGGATCGACGCCGGAGTTGGCGTGCTTGGTAAAGCCCTTTACGTGAAGTTCGTAGATAACCGCATCCGACTCGTGCTGCGTTGGGCGGTCTCCGGTCCAGTCAAACCTCTTGCGGTGGCCAGTCAGTACTCCTAAAGCCGCGTGGCCTGCATTCGGTCCTTCCCGCATCGCCAGTTCACGATCAAAACCGGGTGGGAAGAAAATGCATTTCGCATAAGGATCGAGCAGAACCTTTTGCGGATCGAAGCTGTGCAGTTGAGGAATGGTTTGTCCCGACACTGAGTATGCGTAATAACGAGCTTCCCCGATATCTGTGATGGGTATCCGGCAATGCCAGATCCGTCCCGACTTGTTATGCAGAAAATCGAAGCGGAAGGTTAGGAGAGGATTCACCAGGTCAGCGGAAGAATAGAGCAACAGAGTTACACTCTCCGCATGTTCCGAGTGAACGGCAAAGTTGTACGCTTGTTCCTCTTCGATCCAGGTGACGCCGAGCGGTAAGGGGTTGCCCTCAACCTGCGACCAGGTGGGGCGCTTTGCGACTATGGTCATATCGTCAGTTACGCCCGCGTCGGCGACCGCAACATTAGTTGACTCGTTCACTTTGCCTCTCTGAAATCATTGCCGGATAACGATAGGTGTCTGGAGCACGAGTTCTCGGGCAATAAGTGTGCTTGAACAATTTAGAGCGCCAGACCGGCGGCTGCCGCGCGGTCTGCAAAGATTACAGCTCGATCCTGGCAAACTCGTCCTGCCGGGATCGACAGATCGCCTTTTTGCAGGCGGGCCAGCATGCCAACTTTCTCACTGCCCGTGGCCAACCACAAGATGCACCGGGCACGATTGATGACCGGATACGTCAGCGTCATTCGCCGCCGTCCCTGGTAGATACCGGTCATAGCAACATCGGCGTCGGTGACATTCAGTACCGGGTCTCCCGGTACCAGGGAGGCAGTGTGGCCGTCCGGCCCAAGACCCAAATGGACGAGGTCGAGCGTCGGCGGCGAGCCTGCGATCTCGCGGAGAGTCGAGTCATACTGCATGGCAGCGTCCTCCAGGTTTGGTGATTCTACTGGCATGGCGTGAATCTGCTCCGCGCGAATCGGAGAGTTATTAAGGAGACTTTCTCGAAGATGCGTGAGATTCCGGTCCGGGTCGCCAGCCGGTGCTACGCGTTCGTCCACTTGAACGATGTGTACGCTCTTCCACGGAACATCTTCCTTGGCCAGCGCGCGCATCATGATCCAGGGAGTACGGCCGCCGCTGACGGCCATTACAAAGGAACCACGCGCCGCCACCGCAGCAACCGCTTCCACGGCAATCTTCTTCGCGGCCGCGCGGGCGGTCGCCTCGTCATCAGCAAACACTTCAATCTTCATCCCGAATTCTCCAGATCCAGATTGCTCCATATCTGGACTGCGTAAACAGCATCCAGCAAAAGGCCCCCCCCCAAGTATCAAGCAGCCTGGCTGGCGGCAACTGGAATCTCATGTCCAACGATCGGATTCTGCCAGCCTCCAGGCGGTGTCACTTGGTCAACCTCGCTCGGTCCCCAGGTTTTTTGTTCGTACGGATAGAGAGGCGTTTCCCTCTTCAACAGCGGATCGACAATTCGCCATGCTTCTTCAACATAGTCTTCGCGCGCAAAAAGCATGGCATCTCCAGCCATTGCGTCTCCGAGCACTCGTTCATAGGCATCCATTTCTTCCGCATTGGGTTGCCGGCTTCCGACCATTTCCGCCGACTGACCGGCCAATTTAGCGGCGGGCGCCAATACCGTTACGCCCATGCCAATGGCCACGTCAGGGTTGATCCGGAACCGCAGATAATTCGAATGCAGGACATCCGCAGGGATTATTGTGGGAGGCTTTCGCAGGCGGCAGACGATTTCCGTGCATGTGACCGGCAGGTTCTTGCCCGCCCGGATGTAGAACGGAACTCCTTGCCAGCGCCAGGACGTAAGCTCCAGGCGGAGCGCGGCGAACGTTTCCACTTTCGAGTCCGGCGCCACTCCCTTTTCGTCCAGATAGCCGCGAAACTGTCCGCGAATCACGTTTTTCTCCTCCAGCGAAGGAATTGCCTTCAGCACCTTCACTTTCTCATCACGAACAGATTCGGTGTCTGCTCTCGGTGGAGGTTCCATGGTGAGATTACACAGAACCTGGAACAAATGATTCTGCATCACGTCGCGGATCGTGCCCGTCTGATCGTAGAAAGCGCCGCGACCCTGGACACCAAAATCCTCGGCCATGGTTATTTGCACACTTTCGATATAGTTGCGGTTCCAGAACGCTTCCATGAAAGCATTCGCGAACCGGAAAACCACAATATTGTTCACCGGCAGCTTTCCAAGGTAATGATCGATGCGGAAAATTGCCCTCTCATCGAACCTTCGTAGCAGGACCCGATTGAGGTGTTGCGCCGAGGCCAGGTCATGCCCGAATGGCTTCTCGACGATGACCCGAGCATTTGTGGTGCAGCCGGAAAGGGTAAGTTGTTCGACCACGGTTTCAAACATCGTTGGCGGGATTGCAAGGTAGTGCGCTGGCCGCTGCGCTCCTTTCAGTTCCTTGGCCAGCATCTGGAAGGTAGCGGGATCGTTGTAGTCTCCGTCCACATAGCGAAGCAGCGAAGAAAGCTTCTCAAAGGCTGCGGAATCGACTCCGCCATGTTTTTCGAGGCTGTCGAGAGCGCGCGCCCGGAATTGTTCGAGCGTCCAGCCCGCCTTTGCTACGCCAATAACGGGAACATCGAGGTTGCCCCGCTTCAGCATTGCTTGCAGAGCGGGAAATATCTTTTTGTAGGCGAGATCGCCGGTCGCGCCAAAGAAAACCAGTGCGTCAGAATGGAAATTGGTCACACTCATCTCCTTAAGCCACTTTAGATTTGTCTTCAGATTTTTCCAGATGTCCGCCGAATTGATACCGCATCGCGGACAATATTTTGTTGGCGAAGTCAGCCTCACCTCGCGAGCTGAATCGTTCGTAGAGGGCGCTGGTCAGAACCGGCGCGGGCACGGCTTCGTCGATCGCAGCTTTAATGGTCCAGCGCCCTTCGCCAGAATCGGAGACACGTCCTGTGAACTTCGCAAGACTTGGGTCCTGCAGCAGCGAGATGGCGGTCAGATCCAGCAACCAGGATGCAATCACGCTTCCACGACGCCACACTTCCGCAATGTCGCGCAGGTTCAGGTCATATTGGTATTGTTCAGGATCGCGCAAGGGAGTGGTCTCGGCATCGACTGCGCCGCCTGCCTGCTTGCCGACGTTCGCGCTGCGCAGAATACCCAGCCCTTCTGCATAAGCGGCCATCACTCCGTATTCGATTCCGTTGTGAACCATCTTGACGAAGTGCCCGGCGCCGTTGGGGCCACAGTGCAGGTAACCCTGCTCGGCCGTGCCATTTTCGTTCGAGCTGGCGAATTTTTCCCGGCCGGGCGTGCGCGGAATGTCGCCCATGCCTGGGGCAAGCGTAGCGAAGATGGGATCAAGGCGGCTGATCACCTCATTCTCGCCGCCGATCATCATGCAGTACCCTCGCTCCAGACCCCACACTCCGCCACTGGTGCCTACATCCACGTAATGAATTTTCTTCGGTGCGAGCTCCTTGGCCCGCCGGATGTCGTCGATGTAGTACGAATTGCCCCCGTCGATGAGAATATCGCCAGCGTCGAGATGGGGCAGAAGATCAGCAATCGTTTTATCGACAACCGCGGCCGGCACCATAAGCCAGATCGCGCGTGGCTTCGCGAGCTTCTTCACGAATTCTGCCAGTGAGGCGGAGCCTTCCGCTTTATCCTTGACCAGTTCGTCCACAGCTGCCGGCGACCGGTCGAACACCACGCAGGTGTGACCTTTGTTGATGAGCCGCCGCACCATGTTGGCGCCCATTCTTCCCAGACCAATCATGCCAAGTTGCATATCTATCTCTCCTCCGTTTTGAAGATTTGTCAGGCAGCCACCAGGACCTTGCCATTGATAGCTTACAGCGGGGGATCTTATTTTCACGCCCCGACCGTTACTTCCGGGCTCACCGCGCGCTTAGAACTTTCGGTCAATTCCCGCAGCCACTCAAACGGCGCAGGTGACAGCATCTCTGCGGTACAACGCCAACGCCAATTCCCGTCGGCACGGCCAGGCACATTCATGCGAGCCGCGCTGCCCAAATTGAGCAGATCCTGTAACGGCGCAATTGTCAGCGCGGCCATGGATGACCACGCCAGGCGCATCAAGGCTGGAGCAACTTCAGTACCATCGCCCGGTGAGCGCCGGAGGTAACCCCACATGTTTTGCCGCTGGTATTCGGGCAATTCTTCGTACCATTCACGAGTTGTAGCATTGTCGTGAGTGCCGGTATACGCGACCGTGTTATGAACAAAGTTGTGCGGAAGATACGGGTTGTCGGCGTTGCCGTCGAAGGCAAATTGCAGGACGCGTGTCCCGGGCACTTGAAATTGATCGCGCAGGGCGCGCACATCGGGAGTGATTACTCCGAGATCCTCGGCAATGAATGGTAAACGGCCCAGTTCTTTCTGCATTGCCTGGAAAAAGCCGGCCCCCGGACCCGGCACCCATTGCCCGGACTGAGCGGTTTGTGCCCCGGCCGGGATGTGCCAAGCGGCCGCGAAGCCTCGAAAATGGTCCAGACGAATCACATCTACATGAGCCAGCAAAGCACGCAACCGATCGACACACCACTGGTAACCAGTGGAACGAAGGGCGTCCCAGTTGTAAACAGGATTTCCCCACAATTGTCCTTGCGCGCTGAAATAGTCGGGAGGAACTCCTGCGACGAAGCGGGGCCGACGCTGCTCATCCAGCAGGAATAATTCGGGGTTCGTCCAAACATCGCTGGAATCCGCGGAAACGAAAAAGGGCAGATCGCCGATCAAGCCCACATCCTTGGCATGGGCGTAGGCCTTGAGCGCGTCAGCCTGACGCACCAGCAAAAATTGCCCGAAGCGGACTTGATCGACTTGATCTGCCAACTCTCGCCGCGCCTGGTCGAGCGCGGCCGGGTGGCGCTGAACCAACTCCGCCGGCCACTCGAGGTAATACGCTCCGTGATACTTGGCTTTCAACGCTCGGAACAAGGCATAGTCCTCCAGCCAGTGCTCCTGTGCAGCGCGGAACTCGTCATAGGCAGTCCGCAGATCTTTGCGCTCTCCCGCCTTGAAATTTGTCCACGCCATTTCGAGCAGCCGCTGTTTAAAAGGGATCACGGAAGCGTAGTCGACCATGTCAGCCGTGAAGTGACATGCGGCATCGCTAGCCCGAAGTAGCCCCTCCGAGATGAGGTAGTCTGGACCGATCAGGAGGTCGTTGCCGGCAAACGAGCACAGAGACTGATACGGCGAGTTTCCATAACCAGTCGGCCCGAGAGGTAATGCCTGCCACCATCTTTGACCAGCGTCGTGGAGGCGATCAACCCACAACGATGCCGACGATCCGAGGTCACCGATCCCGTAAGGCGAGGGCAACGACGTAACATGCAGCAATAATCCGGAAGCACGATATTCGGGCGGAAACGGCGGAACGCTGGTCAGCCCGCCGTTGTCAATCATTGCCCGACTCCAGTGGAAGCGCTCAGCGCTTTGTCCACCATCTGTTGCGCTTCGTTGACGATCGCGTTCAGGTGCTCCTGACTCTTGAAGCTTTCCGCATAGATTTTGTAAATGTTTTCCGTGCCCGAGGGCCTGGCCGCAAACCATCCGCTCTCTGCTACGACTTTCAGGCCGCCGATGGGAGCATTATTGCCCGGAGCCTTTGTGAGTTTGGCAAGGATTGGTTCGCCGGCGAGATCTGACTCCTTAACAGCTTCCGGTGATAATCCTTGCAATCTTGCTTTTTGGTCTGGTGAAGCCGGCGCATCGATGCGCGTATAAATAGGACTTCCGAACTCCGCCGTGAGTTCGCGGTAGTGCTCGCCGGGATCCTTCCCCGTGCGCGCAGTAATCTCAGCAGCGAGCAGATCCATAATTGGCCCGTCTTTGTCGGTAGTCCACACCGTTCCGTCGTGGCGAAGAAAGCTAGCTCCAGCACTCTCTTCCCCACCGAAACAACAGGAGCCATCGACGAGGCCCGGCACAAACCATTTGAAGCCGACCGGCACTTCAAGTAGTTTGCGACCCAGCTTTTTGACAACCCGGTCGATCATGCTACTGCTGACCAGAGTCTTTCCAACTGACACATCCTGCGGCCACGCCGGGCGGTGCGTGAGCAGATATCGAATGGCGACGGCGAGGTAGTGGTTCGGATTCATTAACCCGGCTCCGGGAGTGACGATTCCGTGCCGATCCGCATCAGGATCGTTGGCGAATGCCAATTGGTACTGGTCCTTCAGTCCGACGAGTCTAGCCATCGCGTAGGGACTGGAGCAATCCATGCGGATCTTGCCGTCGTGATCGACTGTCATGAAAGAAAATGTTGGATCAATGATCGGATTGACCACGAAAATGTCCAGGCCGTAAATCGAGTTGATAGGCTCCCAATACGGCAGTGCGGATCCGCCCAAGGGGTCCACGGCAAGGCTCAGGTGAGCGCTGCGAATCGCATCCACGTCAACCACGTTCTTAAGATCGTGAACGTAAGGTAAGACAAAGTCCTCTTGGTGCGTGCTCGATGCCTTCATAGCTTTCGTGAAGGGGACTCGCTTGACCTCGGCGTTCTCGGCCCGCAGCAAGTCGTTTGCACGGCCTTCGACCCAACGGGTCACATCGGTGTCAGCTGGACCGCCGTTGGTTGGGTTGTACTTAAAACCTCCGTCTTCTGGCGGGTTGTGCGATGGTGTGATGACAATGCCGTCGGCGAGGTGTTCCGTGCGGCCGCGGTTGTAAACCAGAATGGCTCGCGAGATAACGGGGGTTGGAGTCACGCCGTCGTTCTCCTGGATGATCGTCTCCACGCCGTTCGCAGCCAACACCTCGAGGGCGGTGCGCTGCGCAGGGCCGGAGATTGCATGGGTATCTTTGCCCATATAGAGTGGGCCATCCGTTCCCACCTCCCGCCGGTAGTCGCAGATCGCTTGAGTTATAGCGAGGATGTGCGCTTCGGTAAATGTGCCGCGCAGTGGCGAGCCGCGGTGTCCGCTGGTGCCAAAGCTAACCAATTGGGTTGCATCACTCAGATCAGGGTGACAATCGAAGTAGTCCGCCTCCAGGCGAGCGACATCCACAAGCATCTCTTTGGGAGCCGGCTTGCCGGCAAGCGGCGAAATTTTCGGTTGGTGGTTCGTAGCGTTTGCCACTGACTGTTTTTCTAACGTACTGGGCATGGGTTCACCTTCCAAATCTCAGATGCATATTCGCTAATGCTGCGGTCACTCGAAAACTTGCCCGAGCTGGCTACATTCAGGATTGCTTTGCGCGCCCACCCGCTAGCGTCGGCATACAACGCGCCAAGCCGGTCTTGCGCCTGGCAATAAGAAGTCAGATCTGCCAGATGCATATAGTGATCGCCGAACAAGAAAAGCATATCGCGCAGCGGGTTGAATACTCCTGGTTCGTTGGAGCTGAAGTGGTTGGAGAAAATCAAGTCCAGAGCCGCTTTAATTTCGGGCTCATGGTCATAATGCCACTGCGGACTATACCAGCCGCGGCTGTTCTGTACCTGTTCCACGGTGAGGCCAAACAGGAACATGTTCTCCTCGCCTGCCTCTTCGGCCATCTCGATAGTGGCACCGTCGCGAGTTCCAACGGTTAAGGCTCCATTCATCATGAACTTCATGTTGCTGGTTCCGCTGGCTTCGTAGCCGGCAGTCGAGATCTGGTTGGAGACATCGCTGGCTGGAATCAGGCGCTCGGCTAGAGAAACATTATATTCGGGAAGGAAAAGAACTTTGATTCGACCACGCACGGCTGGGTCACCATCAATCGTGTCTGCCAGGTTGTTGATGAATTTTATGATGACCTTGGCCAGCCGGTACGCCGGCGCCGCCTTACCGGCGAAGAAGAATGTTCGCGGTACCATTTGCAGGTCAGGATTATTTCGCAGCCGGTTATACACCACTACGATCCGGAGCGCGTTCAGGAATTGCCTTTTGTATTCGTGGATGCGCTTGATCTGGCAGTCGAAGATGGAGTCAGGATCGACGATCTGCCCCGACGTCGATTTGAGCCAATTCGCAAACTGCGCCTTCGCGTCGCGTTTCGCTCTGAGGAACACTTCACGAAAGCTGGAGTCCTCGGCAAGCGCTTTGATCTCCTTGAGCTGGCTCAAGTCAGTAATCCATTTCTCGCCGACGACTTGCGTGATGGCACCGGACAGCGCGGGATTCGCTTCAAGCAACCACCGCCGCGGCGTCACTCCGTTGGTCTTGTTGCTGAAACGCTCAGGGAACATTTCGGCTAGATCTTTGACCGTCGTGGTTCGCAACAGCTTCGTGTGGACTGCGGCCACTCCATTGGTGCTGTGCGTGCCCACAATCGCGAGGTTGGCCATACGGATCTTGCGCTGGTTGCCCTCTTCCACCAGGCTAACGCGCTGCACTTTCCCCACATCTCCCGGATAACGAACCCGAACCTGGTCGAGCAGTTTCTGGTTTATGTCGTAAATGATTTCCAGCTGACGGGGCAGAAGAACCTGAAACCATGCGACGGGCCATTTCTCAAGTGCCTCGGGGAGCAAGGTGTGATTTGTGTAGGCAAGTGATCTCTGAGTCAGGTCCCAGGCTTTGTCCCATCCCAGATGTGCATCATCGAGCAAGATTCGCATCAATTCAGCAACCGCCATGGAAGGATGCGTATCATTAAGCTGGACGGCAATCTTTTCCGGCAGCTTGTCCCAATCAGTGTTGTGCCGCAGAAAACGGCGCACCATGTCCGCCAGTGAGCAGGCAACCAGAAAATATTCCTGGAGGAAACGCAGTCCCTGCCCCGCGGTCGTGGAATCGTCGGGATACAACACACGTGTCAGCGATTCTGCCTGTAGTTCTTCGCCCAGCGCTCCCACAAAGTCACCCGTGCCGAACTCCTGAAAATCGAAGGAATCGGGCGCAGCCGCCGCCCAGAGCCGCAGAGTGTTGATGGTCTTTCCTCCATAGCCCACCACGGGACGATCGAAAGGTATTCCGATCAAGGTCGATGGCTTGTCCCGGATAACCTCAAAATTTCCATCACGCAGGTGGAAGGAGACGTTCACTTTCACCTCTACCTTCTCGTGTGGCCGGGCGATCTCCCAGGGGTCGACGTCACGGAGCCAATTGTCGGCACTCTCCTTTTGCCATCCATTCACGATTGATTGCTTGAACATGCCATACTCATAGCGGAGACCGTAGCCTGTAGCCGGTAGCTGCATCATGGCCATCGAATCGAGGAAGCAGGCCGCGAGGCGGCCCAGACCTCCGTTCCCCAGACCTGCATCGGGTTCCTGCTCGATCAGTTCCAGCCACTCAAGGCCCTCTTCACGAAGCACCTGCGGTACCATCGGGTCGAGCAAGAGGTTGGTGATGTTGTTGGCCAGCGAACGCCCGATGAGAAACTCCATGGAAAGGTAGTAGATGCGCTTGGCATTCTGTTTCTCGTACGTCGTCTTCGTTAGAACCCAACGCTGCGCGAGAATGTCGCGCACAGAACGGGAGAAAGCCTCGAAGCGCTCGCGCGCACTCGCCACCCTGGGGTCGATCGTCAGGTCAAAGACCAGGTGGCGTTCGTAGAAAGCGTCTTGGCTCCCGGCAAGCGGAGTCGGCCCGCCGCCATATTGTTTTAGAAGTTCAGGAATGTTGACGGCCTTTGTCGCCATCGGAACAACTTTTGCGGAGGTTTGGCGTGCCACACTCTCTGTGCTCATTCGATACCCTTGTCCTCTCAGTTATCGTTTTCTGAATTATCGCCGTCCTGAATCATCTGTGAACCGTATTGCCAGCGGTGAGCGCAGCTTGATCTTCGCCGCACGACTGTGTCGACTCCTGGACTACGTGATGATCGTCATTCCAAAGTCGGATCACCGGGTGGGAAAGATTGTGCTCGTAACTGAGCGCGCTCAGGCTCGCCGGGCTTAGCAGAAAATACCTACCTCCAGTCCCCGGACCGAGACCTAACCAGCGTGCGGTCAAAACCCGAATAAAGTGTCCGCTGGAAAAAAGAAGTACGTTGCCCGCAACGGCGCGAAGTCGCTTCACGACACGGTCCGCCCGCTCACCAATTTGCACCGGCGATTCGCCTCCCGGGGCGCCGTCCCGGAATAGTTGCCAGTCTGGGCGCTTTCGAAGGATTTCGGCGGAGGTTAGTCCTTCATATTGACCGTAGTCCCACTCCACTAGGTCAGGATCGATTTCGGCCACAGCTCCAAACCCTGCAAGCTCGCAAGTTCGGGACGCACGCTGCAACGGACTGGTAAACACCCTGGCAAATGTCATACCCTTCAAACGTTCTCCCAACCTTCGGGCGTTGCACTCGCCATCAGGCGTTAGAGGCAAGTCGGTGAGGCCGGTATGCTGTCCGGAAAGAGTCCATGCCGTGTTACCGTGCCGCGCCATATAGATTTCAGGAAGTGCGTCGCTCATGCAGTCTCCCTCCTGGGGACGTCCGATTCGCTTGCTGCGTCTTTACGTAATTTCGGCAAATTCAAGAATCGCCGCGATCTCATCTGCGCGTTGGATTGGCGGTTCACCCAAAGCCAAGGTCTAATGACACGGTCAGTATCCGGGCTACTCCCTAACAACCTTTGATGTTGATTCCGAAATCCCGTTGCTATTGCTTTTCCACAGCCTGCGAGGTTACAGAGTTAAAATCCCTACCTCTGGTTCAGACCGGCGGCGAAGAAACGGCGATCGGTGCGGCTGCAGGCGGCAGCCTGGGCGCAGGGTCGGAAATCATCATCAAAGGTGACCAGGTGAAAGTAGCGCGCGAAACCTTCCTTGATTTCACGTTGCAGCAGGAGGTTTTAATACGGACGCGCTAGACTTAAGTCTGGGGGGTGGAACGAGCGAAGAATCTCTCAGCTTCGTGCGATATCTTTGATGTGTGGTCCCTGCGGCGGTATTTTAAACTCTCTCATTGTTTCTTTCTTGGAGGCTTTCTTTGGCCAGTCTTCCGAAAATCTCGCCCGCGCTTAAGAAACGCGCCGCGCAAATCAAGCTCCTCCTCATGGATGTCGACGGCACCATGACGGATGGCAGCGTTACGCTGCTCTCACAAAGTGACGGCACCGCCCTCGAAATCAAAACTTTTGACGCGCACGATGGCCAGGGTTTTACCCTCGCGCACACCGCCGGACTGCGCACCGGCTGCATCACCGGCCGTGAAAGTGCAGCCCTGCTGCGCCGCGCCCATGAAATGAAGATGGAGTTTATCTACATGAAACAGCCGCTGAAAATGCCGGCTTATGAAGACATCCTTCGAAAAGCGGGTGTCTCCGATTCCGCCGTCGCTTATATCGGGGATGATCTTCCGGACATTCCCTTGATGCGACGCGTGGGCCTCGCCGTTGCCGTAGGCGACGCGGTCACGGAAGTAAAAGCCGCCGCGCACTACACTACGAGAGCCCACGCCGGCCACGGTGCGGTACGCGAGGCAATTGAACTTGTTCTCAAATCTAAAGGCATCTGGGATGCGATGATCGACAAAGCGCGTGCGTGAGTGGTTTTTCGCTCCCTACACCTTATTAGCTGGCGTGGCCTGTCTTTTATTGCAGACGATAGATTCGAGATTACAGGCCACAGCCCGAGTGACACTTCCAAAGCATCAAGATTGAACGAGAAGTGGTGAAGGCGGTGGTTCGCGCGAACCAGAACAACGCAGGAATCTACGGCGCGGTCACTCGCATCGGCCGACTGGCGGTCGGACAGACCGTACTCCTCCGTGGGTGATCGAAAAGAGGGCGATCGAAATACAATGTCCAATTACTTTCGTCTTTTGAGCAGGAATTCTCGCACGGCAGGATCTTCAGCCAGGCCAATCGCCCGGTCATAAGCATCCGACGCTTCGGATGTCTTCCCAAGCTGTTGCAAGAGGTGAGCGCGAACCGCCCAGTATGGCTGGTAGGAAGAGACAGCATCTGACTCGATCGCGTTCAGAACGGCAAGCGCGGCTTGAGGTCCATTCGCTTCAGCCAGCGCCGCCGCGTACCCAGTCCGTCTGCCAAGCGTTGGCGATATGCGGATCAGCTGTTGATAAAAGGCAGAGATGGCCACCCAGTCGGTCCGTCCGCTCCGCGCCCGCTCAGCGTGTGCCGACTGAATGGCGGCTTCGAGTTGAAATCGGCCAGGTCGACCGAAATGGAAAGCCGCCGCGAGATGTTGTTCCGCTTCGTCTATCAACGCAAAGCACCACTGTTTAGTATCTTGCTCGGAAAGCGGGATGTACTCGCGATCAGCTCCGCGCCGCGCTGATCGTCTGGCTTCGCAGTACAGCATGAGCGCTAACAGACCCCGCGCTTCCGGCTCGTCGGGAATGAGTTCGAGAAGCACGCGCGCGAGCCAAATTGCTTCTTCGGTAAGCTCCCGGCCGCGCTGATCGATACCCGCCATGTCATCCCAGCCAATTCCGAAGCCGGCGTAAATGGCTTCCAGCACCGCCTCGAACCGGTCGGGCAACTCGCGCTTATCAGGAATCTCGAACTGGATGCCGGCGTGACGAATCTTGGTCTTGGCCCGCACCAACCGTTGTCCCATGGTTTTCGGTGAGACCAGAAAGGCGCCGGCAATTCGTCCGGCATCCAGCCCGAGAACGGTCTGAAGCATCAGGGGCGTGTGCATCGCCGGATCGATCGCCGGGTGAGCACACACGAAGAGCAATTTGAGCCGTTCATCGGGAAAATCCGTTGCTAAGTTCATCTCGGTGGAGTCTTCCCTAAGCAACAGCAGAGTTGGCTCGCTCTCCGAAACTACGCGTTGATGACGAATAAGATCGATAAACGAACGGCGGGCCGCCGTCAGCAGCCACGCCTCGGGATTTTGCGGCAAGCCGTCTCGCGGCCACGCTCGCAGTGCCGCGAGCAACGCCTCGCTGAGCGCGTCCTCAGAGGCGGCCACATCGCGAGTATGCGCGGAGAGATAGGCCACCAGACGGCCGTATGACTCGCGCGCGACTCGCTCAATGGCCCGCTGTGTGTCCTCGAGAGCTCCACCACTCATCCCACGATCCTATGCCACGACCCTATGCTTGGTGGCAGTCGCAAGCGGACGGACCTCCACAGCCCCGATCGAAGCTGCCGGGCAGCGCGCTGCCCAATCCAAGGCAATGTCAAGTGAGGGGACCTCCAGGATTGCGAACCCTCCCAGGTTCTCTTTCGTGTCCGCATAGGGACCGTCCTGGACGTGCCGCTTTCCATCCTTAATTCGTACCGTAGTTCCAGTTTCTGGCACCTGCAGCGGATCTCCGCCGACGTAGATGCCTGCCTCCACCATAGACCTATGGTAGGCCCGCCAGGCGCCGGTGTAGGAATCGGTGCCATCGCTGTTCCGCATCGCAAAACCTTCCCGTGACTCGTAAATAAGCAAGGCAAATTGCATCGCCACTCTCCTCTCGGAAATGTCAGTTTTACCACGTCCGAATATATGACGTGTGAACACCGGCCAATTCGACACGGCTCAGGGAAATGGACGTGAAGTTTCGACACCCCAGTTCAAGTTCTAGCTTTTCCTCTCATCTCACTAACGTCCTGCTGAACCGCGCCCATTCGTATGGCATTGCGAACAGCGCGGAAAAAGATCGCCGGTCCGGGAATTAGTGTCTTGCGATCGGCACTGGGACCTGGCCCTTGTTCCGACAAGCGGCGAAGAATTTCAGCGGCCGGAACGCGGGAAGCGACCTGATCCAGCCATACAAACCGGACCGTCCGGTCAGGCGCGAGAATAAAGACAGCCGGCTTGGCAATGCCGCCCTTTTCGTCCGGATTATAGATACCCCACTCCCGCACCACCCGCCGCTGAGAGTCCGACAGAATTGGAAACGGAAGCCGCAAGTCCCGCCTCACGAACTCTGATTTCTCAGGGGCATCTACGGAAACAGCTACCATGTTCGCGCCTGCCGCACGCAACGAGGGATAGAGCTCTCGATATTCCGCCAACTGGCGGAGACAGAAAGGTCACCAATGCCCGCGGTAGAACAGCAGAACGAGCGGTCCAGCTGCAGTTAATTCAGAGAGACGCCTGTTCTTGCCGCAGAATCAGGCAGCTCGAACTCGGGGGCAACGTGCACTTGTGGCATCATTGCTCGGTTCGAAGGAGGACGCATCACGGCCGACTTGTTTCTGTATCAGACGAGCAGATGCCGCCGTGCACAATTCCCCGCTCTCTCGCCCCAGACAGGATTTGAAGCTCACTTAGGCCGCCAGACGCGTGCTCTCCGGCGCTGTCATTGCCCGGCGCAAAGCCAACGTCATCCCGATCCGGGTGGCGCCGCTGATCATCATGCTTACCCCCACCAGAATGCCGATCGCCCAAACCGAACTCGAAGGCCATTGCATATAAATCATCAGTCCCACCAGCAGCGTGATGATTCCGTCGATCAGTACCCAGATCGATCCGTGCAGTCGACGCATCCTGGCGTACAGCATCAAGTTCAGCACGCCTTCGATCACAAACAGGGCAGCCAGCACCAGCGTCAGCGATGCCACGCCCAGCACCGGATGGACAATCATGTATCCGCCGAAAGCCAGATATGCCAGGCCTACCAGCACTCTCCAGATCGCGCTGCCCGCCCCGTGCGCGTGAAAGGCGAGCACAAGATGGACGATGCCTGCAACAATAATCAGCCAGGCGATCACCGCGTTCACCGCCACTGCCGCCAGAAATGGCGCACCGATTGCCATCACGCCGAGAATAACCAGCAAAACGCCCCACAAAATCGACACTGTCGAAGCGCTACGCCCCACCGCAATTGGAATGTTCTGTGCCATCGGAACCTCCTCCTTGATGTCACTAACCTCTCAGCCTACTCCAAAAAACGGCTTAGATGAAGTGCAAACCCAACAGGATGTAAGAGAAAGAACTCCCGCTAACGCCGACGAATTGCTTCCGAAACTATGGGCCTCAGAGATGTGCTTTCAAAACCTCTCTTTATCTTTATCTTTCAAGAACGTTCTCCAGCCTGAGGATAAGTTTTAACCATGGCGTAACGATAGCGTAATCACAGGATGCTAGCTTCTTGGCAACTTGCGGACGCGGGCGTGTGCCACTTTGCCACTAACTTCAACTCAAGGAGAACTTCCAGTGATTGCAAATATTTCGAACTTACGACGCTCTTGGAGCGCACTGACGAGGCCCATTCTCGTTATCTCCATTCTCATCGCGACCATTCCAGCCCTCGCGCAAAACTCACAATCTTTCGGCCACGATAATTTCTTCCAGCCCGGTAACCTGGTGGTCAGCCGCAGCGTGTACGACAACCTTGCGAGCAACGTCACGGTAGGCGAACCACTGCCACCCAATTGTGTGGCCACGTCCGGTGGTTGTGGTGGTACGGCAGGGTTTAATGGGCTGTACCCGTTTGTTTTTAACAACGATGCAGACGATGGCAGTTTCGGCATCACCTCCAGGATTTTTCTCGACCAGATTACACCCTTCGGCTTTCGGTTCAGTACATTGGAGGTACCGAATAACTTGCAACCAGGGATCACGTCAGCGAGCGATCAACTGGTCACAAGTTTCAGCTCGAAATCCGAGTTAGCCCTGAATCTCTCCAAGGACGGTCGATATGTCACTTTCATGGGCTATGTAGCGCCCGTCAACCAGCTCGACGCGTCCAACTCCAACACTCCGGGAGTGATCGATCCGACGAATCCGGTTGGATTGAATACTATTCGCGCGGTGGCGCAGGTCGACCAGTTCGGCAACTTCCACTTCACGGAAACCAACGCCTATAGCGGAAACAACGGCCGCGCAGCGATCCTGGCCAAGGCGAATGGCAAGGACTACTACTACACCTCAGGCAATGCCGGAAATGGCGGCAATCCTGAGCCCACCGGGATCGTCCTCGGCGCTGGCGCTCAAATCATCGATCCCTCGGATGAACCGGAAAGGCTGCAAGCTCCCGGACTCCCCACCCCGGTCGGCACGTTTAACATTACTGACCTCGGCGACAAGGCGGATAAATCGGCAAGGACGACAACTTCCGCGGCCTCACCATTTTCAATAACGTCCTCTACTTCACCAAAGGCAGCGGCGGCAACGGGATCAACACACTCTATTTTATTGACACCACAGGCACGGCGTGCCCCAACGGCGTAGGTCTCCCCTCACCTTCGGCTGTCCTGCCCTCGAGTCCCGACACTGCTTACAACCCCGCGACGGGAACTCCTACCAATATGTGCATCCTGGCGGGTTTCCCCACGATATTGGCTAAGGACGATACAACCAACTTTCCGTTTGGAATATGGTTCGCGAACGCCACCACGCTCTATGTTGCAGACGAGGGGGACGGCGACAACAGTGGAACGGATCTCTACACCCACGCCGCCGCGCAACCCAATGCCGGATTGGAGAAGTGGGTTTTCAATTCATCCACCAAAACGTGGAATCTAGCCTACACCTTGCAAACCGGACTGAATCTCGGAGTGCCCTATACGGTTCGAAATTATCCGACCGGTACGAACGCCGGGACCGGTCTTCCCTGGGCGCCGGCAACCGACGGCCTCCGAAATATAACTGGCGTTGCAGGCGATGATGGCTTCGTTACCATCTGGGGCGTAACCTCCACCGTAAGTGGGAGCGGTGATCAAGGCGCGGACCCCAATAAACTGGTCGTTATATTCGATTGGCTGCAGAACACAGACCCGACCGTCGCGCTGTACGAGCCCTTCTTCACGATTCGTGAGGCTGGTTTCGGAGAAGTCTTGCGGGGTGTTTCGTTCACTCCTGGAACCGAGTTAGCGTCGGCTCGCTGATCGATTTGGTCTCGATGCGAGCGATACTGAAGTCGCTCTCGAAAACCTCGGAAAAATGATTCAGAGCGGCGGGTCAGCTGTAACGCCCGCCGCTTTTGTTCGAACGCAGAATTTGCCACGCCATTGGTTGCGTTTGAGTGCCTGCGTTTGAGTGAACTCACCGACGTTGCTATAATCAACAACGTTCCGCGCACGTTCAATGGGCACTTTCGTTCGGTTGGCACTCGCGCAACAATCAGCGTGAAGCGAACAATGCTCGGCGCCCGCGCGCGATTAGCGGGCTTCAAATGTGGCCAGGTAGCTCAGGTGGTAGAGCGCAGCCCTGAAAAGGCTGGCGTCGGCGGTTCAACTCCGTCCCTGGCCACCAAAATCATTCACCTTCAATGATTTACCCATCATTCTTGATTCGATACATCGCGCTGATATTCTTGTAAATCGATCATCTTCGATATTCATAATCCTCTGTGTTCGTTAGGGTTAACGAGTGGTAGAGAGCAGACCAGAAGGGCTTGGCGTCTGCCATTAGCATTAATAAGGTTAGTATTGCAGGAGTGAGGTGTTCAAAGGCACTTCGATCTGGATTGCATCCAGTCATCACGTCCAAGTCAAAAGCGATACGTTATCCATGGCGATATGTAGCTCATACTGGTTGTGGCGTGGATGGACTGTTCTTCAAATGAAGCATTGAAAACGTAGATGTAATTTACGTGAGTCGAGAGATGACGAGTCATCTGCCAATCCAGTTGCGCGATGGGACGGCTGCCCTCGTATCGCGACTTTACACCATTGCTGGGCACGATGAGGTTGCCTGGGATTCCATACAGTCCGTCGTTCGAACTTTCACGCCAAAAGAATCCCCAGCCCGCCGACAACGTCAGACGCTCAGAAAAGAAGAGACCAAGTGAAGGTTCCAGGCGGATGGCGTTGTCTGGCCCTAAGACGTTCGCGCGTCCAGAGTATGTGCCGCTCTGGAACAGCGAATTGAATGTCTGGAGATCGGGGTTTGCTGGATTCTTATCCCCGCTCGCGAAATCGGTTGCCAGTCCGACGCGCGGACGCCAGCGGACAGATGAGAAGGAGTACCAATTATCGGCCGCTACACGCCACGCGTTGATTGTGCCGACGCCAAAACTACCGAACTGATGCATCGCTTCGGCGTCATAAGCCCACGGTCCACGTTCGCCCCGAATACGCGCACCCAGGGTGTGCCGCTTCTCATGTCCTGACCCCCGGTTAAATACCGCGTGTTTTAGATCCAAACCCAGGTAGTAGAAATCGAGTGTTTTTCGTTGCGTTTGACCTAAGAGATGAGTTGCATAAAGGCCCCAGAAAGCGAAATCGTGCTGGGGCGGATCGTCGAAGATTCCGGGTTTGTTTTGAACCGGCCGGGTTGCGAATCCGTCAACCCGCCACCCTGGAGATTTCCAAGACAGCCGAAAGCCGTCGAAACTGAGTGGCACATTAGGCCCTTCCCGCAAGTCGATCATTCGACCGGAGCCGAAGGCGATCTCATGGCGCCCAATGCGCAGGGTCAGTGAGGAATTCTCGTGTGGCTTGAGTACTACAAAGTCGACGAAACCCTGATGCACATCGAGTTTGTCTTCGTCTAAAGGGCGCGGACCTCCGGTTCGTCCGTCTTCGAGTGAGCTGTTGAGTTCGCCGAAGAATCGAAATTGCTGTCCCGCATGTAGGTCGAAGTGAAACAAATAGCGCTGCAGAAGATAACCGTCCGGGTCATCGGGGCTGAGCCCAAAATTGGTATTGTGAAACCGCTCGTAGGTCTCGCGAATCTCGCCGCCGAGCGACAGGAAAACGTTTCGATCCTCATTAAGCGGGATGAATTTGATCGGATCCCAAGAATCGTCGCGTTTCGCCGGATCGGACAGCAAGCTCCAATCCTCTTCATAACGAGGAAGAAGATATAAGGGGCGCGGAAGCGAAGCCGGTTTTTCTTGTCCTATCATTCGATTTGCTCCTGCAATGACCACAAGCAATACCAGCGCCTGCGAGATCCTGAACACTGTTTGCACTCGGCTCTCACCCGTCCCTCAGAAATGGCTCGATTTTTCGCAGCTACGCGGTTAGCGCTTCGCGAGCCGAGCGACAGGCCCGCCGGAGCATTGCTGCTGCCCGGTAATCAGGTTGAATCTTCAGCAAGGGCACGATGGCTCAGAACGCAATTGCCGATCCATGGAAAACTACTGAATCTGAAGGATGTCAGTTCATGCCAGACGGACGAGATCTCGACAATGGTGAAAAACTGGACAGCGGAAGCGTTACGAAATGCTCGCTAGCGTGCGAAAACGTCTCTTGTCAATCTTTAGCGCGCGAATCCTCGATTCAAGCGTCGAACGCGGAATCCCGAGTCGTGCCGCCGCTCCTGAGGGCCCGAATACGCGCCCGCGGCTTGCGCGCAGCGCATCCTCCACGATCGCCTTCTCGTGCGCCGCGAGCGAACTGGACAACCCGACCCCGGCTCCTGATCGCTGACCCCGCTGGGACAGCCAGCTCTCGTCGACTGTGAACTCGTCGGTCTCCGAGACGATCACGGACCGCTCGATGACGTTTTGCAGCTCGCGAACGTTTCCGGGCCAGGGATAGGACTGCAGACTGTCGAGTGTCCGCTTGCTCACTCGTCGGAATGTCTTCCCGGCCCTCCGCGCGTACCGACCGATGAGGTACTCCACCAGCATGGGGATGTCTTCTCGCCGCTCTCGCAACGAAGGCATTTCGAGGGGAAAGACGTTAAGCCGATAAAACAGGTCCTGACGGAAAGTTCCGTCCGCCACCGCAGCTGTCAAGTCACGATTCGTTGCGGCGATTACGCGAACATCGACCTGGATCCGCTCTCGCCCTCCCACGCGTTCGAACTCCCTCTCTTGCAGGACGCGCAGTAACGCCACCTGTATCTCGGACGACAGTTCGCCCACCTCGTCGAGGAAGATCGTGCCGCCGTTCGCCAGCTCGAACCGACCGAGTCG